>Ga0209780_1001624_pt1 | contig 15095 bp, 9 predicted proteins | sample WorMetexBAHAMAS2_FD_187384 | JGI IMG/M metagenome (GOLD analysis project Ga0209780, IMG submission 187384) | Marine gutless worms symbiont microbial communities from Max Planck institute for Marine Microbiology, Germany - Inanidrilus exumae... | ecosystem: Host-associated > Annelida > Digestive... | reverse complement strand
ATTATCTACATGTTAATGAAAGTTAGCAAGTTGATGCGTTGGCTGTCTGATTTAATAAATTGATCACGTCGGTTGGCTATCTGACGGTAGGGAGAATGAGACTGAATTGATTTATATTTTCCTGATTAAAATCGATTTGTTTCCGTATTTTGTCATCAAAATGTTTGTTTTGAATGTCCGCCGGTGGAAATAATGGCCAGCACTTGGTCTCAGCTAGAGAAAGCCTGCAGTGTGAACCGACGCAGGAAGGTCCAGCTGGATGGTTGGCTGCTGATAGTGGTGTGACGATGACGCTGAGGTGACGGTTGAGCAGATGATGAGGCTCGTGAGACTCCAGCTCGCACGTGCTACGTCGCGACGCGGTCGTTTGATCTCGCCGCGTCGCCACGCTGTGTGTGGTCTGGTCGCCGCGGATGGTCAAACGTCATGACGTCAACGCCGATCATTTCATTAACCTAGCATCTTGTACGCGTCACGCTTCGGCGCATCTCCACCGGACCGAGCTCATGTTATGTCGGCGTGTTCGGGCGTGAAATAACGGTGTGTTCACTGCAGTGGCGACACCTTACGACCGACACACGCTACGATACATGCACAGCCCTGTAGTAGTCATCGTTGGTGTGTGGTCATATTCAAAGCTATTTACATCATATTTACAGACGACTTTAGTGGTCCAGATAGAGTAAACGGTCTAGTGTGTGTGTGTGTGTTTTCTTTGAACTAAATAACATTGGACTATAAATTTGTCATGATGGTTCAATTATTGAACATCTTTATTACTGGCCCGCCTACACATAGTGTAGGGGACAGACTCGTAACGGACGCGGTCGCCTATCGTCGTTTGTCGTCGTCTGTAACGCTCCACGGTGGGCCTGCATAACTGCAGGCGGCTACAGCCGCGCAGGCCAGGCTATGACGTCATGCCGCCTTCAGTCTAGTTATAGCTCCACGACTGCACGGCGAGCCAGTCGTGTTACGTCCCGTTAGGGCGACACCTTGTTTCATTAACAAGTGATAGATAAAAAAGCGAAAGAAAAGAAAGACAGCAGCAACAGCAACAACAGAGCTATCTATAGCAAAAGCACAGACACAGAGAACAGTGTGAACATAATAACCATGTATGACTATAAGTCTATATCAATAAATCAATGAGATTTTTGCTAGCGGCATACACAGCGTCAAATCTTTTTTTGCTATTTCGGAAAGTCTAACATTGGGCAATTGAAAACTAAAATACGATTGATTAAACCCTATACAGGTCACGTACGAAGGTCAAGGTCATAGGTTAAAGTTCACGGTCACCGGAATAAAAATGTTCTTTCGATCGGCTATAGGTAAGTAAGTAAGTAAGAGAACTTGTAAGGCGCAATAATAAAAAGTCACGATGCGCCGTGGCTGACTAAAACCTAAAGAGATACGATTTCAGCATGTTTCTGGATTGGCCAAAGCTGATGTCTACGTGTCGCAGTTCCGGTGGAAGATTGTTTCAGATCATGGGTCCGGCAACAGAAAAGTCTCTGTCGCCGAAACTGTGCTGTGGGACAACGCGTGTTCTGTAGTTGGCTGATCGAAGGAGACGCCGTCCGCTGTCAGCAAGAAGCTGAACGTCATCGACCAAGTACTGAGGGGAGGGGAGCTGACCATGTAGTGACTTGTACATAATACAGGCCAGTTTGAACGGCACTCGTTGACGGACTGGAAGCCAGTGCAACTGTCGGCCACTGGCGTGATGTGTTCTTGTCGTCTCGCTCCTGTAATAAGCCGAGCAGCGGCGTTTTGGACTGAATGCACCATCCGAATCGAACTGTCGGCCACGCCATACATCAGCGAGTTACAGTAGTCCAGGCGACAATGAACGCCTGGACTAATGTTTTTGCTGCAGTTTCTGTTGACAATGAGCGAGCAGCTGGACGAAGTTGCCGGGGATGATAGTAGCAAGATCGACATAGTGCCTTGACGTGTGCCGACAGTGAAAGTTGGCTGTCAACGACGACTCCCAGATCGCGAGCTGATTCGACTGGCTGAACGTGTGTCGACAGCACCAGAATGTCTCTGATGTCAATCTGGCTGACGAGTTGACTGGAGCCCAGCCACATGACCTGTGTCTTTGCTGGATTCAATCGTAGCCTGCTGGCAGAAATCCAAGCGTTCATATCGACAATACACGCAGTGAATGTCTGAACGGCTGCTGTGGTGTTGCAGACAATGATGCTCATGTACACCTGGCTGTCGTCCACACACTGGCCGCTTTATTCCATGGAGTTCGACTACTCGACCAAGCTCTGCTGTGTACAAAACGTACAACAGCGGTCCCAGTACGGATCCTTGTGGGACCTCGAACAGTCGTTGATAAACTGCTGAAAGCCATTTGCTGCGTTCTGTTCGCAGAACAGTGCCCGTCACGCCGCAGTTGAACTCTAAGTACACCTGAAGTGACGTATTTTTGGTTGTTTGTCGAGTTCATGGTGCAAAAGTGGTCGGTGCCGTCTTAAGCCCGGTCAACACCAGCAACAATGTCGAAGCAACGTTCGACTTTGTTGCCAAAAACAGCAACAATGTCGAACGTGTTTTGCGTTGAAATTTCGTCCTTTCGACAAAGTCGAACGTTGCTTCGACAATGTTGCTTCGACATTGTTGCTAGTGTGGACCGGGCTTAAAGGTAGTGTTTTGTTTTGCATGCGTATTTTCCGTAAAATTTTAATGTCAAGTCAAACGACGTAAGCCACAAGTGAACAATTTGACGATCGTGCAATAAGAAACTGCTAGCATACAATGCATCTTTGTTACTATATGTGTGGATAATCTCGAAATACCGTATGTAGGCTTTTATTTTTATAGGTCTAAAATAAAATCGTACGGTGCCTATATACAGGCCAGTCTGACCGCCTGAATAGTCCGCCCTGTTACCGGGACATAATTAAACCGACATTCACCGCCTCCGCCGCACTGGCAATATTTATCAGCGTCTTTCAACCGAGAAAGATCATTTATTTGTGTTTATCTGGTCGCAGGCAGGCGGCAGAGCGGTCCATTGTCGACCGAAACGACGTTTCGTTCATGTCTCGGTGTCGGTGCCGTCCGTGACTTAGACGGACCGCTGAAAGTAAGTGATCTAAATGAGACAACGTCTGCGTGTGGGTTTACGTTGTTAACTGGAATAGCACGAGAAGCTGAGTGATAAATAGGGTAGGCCTAAAACGAGTGCAAACAGGCCAGGTAGGACAGGTTTATATCCGGGTGAGTGACGTAATTTCTTGACGGCACAGTATAAATTTAGATCCAATCTTTAAATATCAGATCGAACCCCTATTACGTAAAATTACCTGTTCTGGTTCAGATCATCATCCGAATCAAATGATCTACCGTAGTCTGCCGGGTGTTCAGAAAATGTTCTTATGAGATAGTTGGTATTGTCACAAAAAGTATCCTAAATAGATCTTTTTCTTCTGGAATTGTACCGCACGTGAGCAATGTCTTACAGTAATTCTTAAGAAAAGCTGTGCTAAAACGTGTGAGACCATATATCTACCAGTCACTCCTATTATGTCAAGACTAACGGAAAAATCTGGTTCATCGATGGTTAAGGCCGGTTTACCAATGAAATTGCTTAAGATCCAATTTGAATTTCGGCGTATGGTCTCTTGCTCATCATATAATCCGTATGTTGGAAGCCAACTCGTATGTCCGTTGTTTGCTTGTAGATTTTTTCTAAGACCTTTGCTGTAGTTCGTCATTCCATTTAATTATCACAAGAAGCTTAGCTATCGCCCAGAGCCCCCGCGCGACGCGCTATGCCGGTTGAAACATTGGCCTACTGTTGTACGAATAACGCAAGCGCAAGCAGATCGCGTGTTAGACCGAGGAGCTCTTTCAGAAAGTGTCACGTTTTATTCCACTATCTGCTTGGTTCTGTACACGCATTATTGGAATTTCACCGAAATGTTTGGCATAAAAAACTAATTTCTGGGCTATCGTACGGCGTTGTTTACGTGATCCTAGGTTTAGCCATCTTTGTAGAACTCCGACTTGTGATAGACGGACACAAGATGACAGCAAGCGTAAAAAGCGTAAATACTCAGTATCGTTTTATCACATTCAGTTCTTAATTGGATTACGAAGTCAACTGCTGTGCGCTAGTCTTCAGTGTTGAGATCGCACATTTTCACATTTTTTCTATGAAGATGAAGATGAAATAAATAACTATTAGATAACAGGCCAACTCAGCCTCCTACCCTCTGTGGGACGGGAAATGAGTAGCAGCCAAAGTGCGATGATGCGCTACGGCTGGGGAGTAAAGGCACGATGGTTCATTCCATTCGTGGATAAAATGTGTGAGTGTCAGGTAAAACTGTGTGATCCCTCACTAACTCATGCCATTCTGAGCGCTTTAGAGGTGAATTCTCTCGAAAAGGCGCTATACAAATTTCCTGTCTTGAACTTGTGCAAACTTAACTGCTAGCCGAAAATTTACGGTCGGCTCAAAAATTGCTAAAATAGTCGGTGCTACCTCGGGTGAGGGCTTTCTAGTTTATTTATTGTTTCGTGGTCTTGACGTGTTTTTAGTTCAATCGTCTCCGTACTGCGCTGTGTCCTGCGCGGCCGTGCAAGAATTACTATGTCTCGCGGTGGATCAGTTGTGATTGACAGTCGGTATTTAGACCACCCACGTCGTTGCTCGTGCCATACACACAGAACTGACCGGACCTCCATGCCGCTGCTGTCACGTTGACCGCGTGTGAATGAAGTTCGAAATTCGAATGACGATAAGTCTTTATCGTTTATCCTGTTCGCAATGGCGACCGCAAAGTTCATATTTTATACGACATTCGTATAAGGACATCATAGTATAACGTAAACTAAACACGACATTATTTTGATCGCACGTTACAATGAGTGCGATACTCATGACGTCACGCAGCGTAGGGGCGTGGACAACGGCGAGGAGGGTCACGTGATCCGTGCGTCGACAAGGAGACAAATCGGAAATACGAGTCAAATTATCATAGAAATTAGAGTCGTGGCGGCGGCGGCGAGGACAGAGCGATGGAAATCGGACAAGCGACATCGGCATCATCATCAGCTGGGGATGGCCGACCGTGGCTGCGGCGGCTGACAGAGAGCGGCTTGCGTTCGTTTCATTGCCGCGGACAGCGTCAAACGATGCAATCAGAGTCGACCGGTGCCACGTCACGTTCGCTAACTGATGCCGTAACTGATGCGGCGACGCGCCGGCCGGAAAAAGCGCAGGACAGGAAAGTGACGTACCATATTGCACAGGGCGGAAGACGAACAATGACATCGTGACTTTTAACAAACATTCTTCGTAATCATTGAGTTTAAAAGTGAGCACGCATCTGTTTCAACTCACACAACGATAACATCATGCAATAAAAGCAAGTCGTATTATGCAATAGTGCGCTTAATCTGTTAATTTTTAACCTCAATGTGATACTGCAATAAATAGATCTCATTTCATCATTATATAGGTAAATGTCAAGTAGTTAGTTATTGCCACTGAATCGGACAAAGTTTCGTGGCTGTGAAGCTGCTTCAGAGCGGACAGAAGCTGCCGGTGGAAAGGAAGATCGACACACGTTCGCATGCGTGCATTCCCACAAAGGAGAATGGCTACAGCTGAACGTCCGGTCCCGCACTTGCCGGTCCTGTAGTTTCCGCATCCTGGCGGCGACTGGCCGGCTACTACTGCTGCTGTTGCTGCTGACGTTGGGGCAATTTGACATCGTTTGACATTGACATCGTAGCGGCAGCAATCAGAACCGATCAGCGACGTTATCGATGTCCAACACACGCCTCAGTGACTCGGTCCGACGACAGTCGAACACAAACACTTCAACGCCTTCTGCCGCCGTATTTTTCACTTGCAGCCTTCTTGGCCACAGCCATTAGACGCACAGTGACGCATAGTCCCACACAGAACCCAGTCAGCATTTGAAATTTTGTATTAAAATTCCAAAATGGCGATCGGCCGCCATTTTTAGGTCGACTCTTCGACAGAGTCTACTTAATAAAGTGAGTTTCAAATGTCCGTCCGTCCGCCGTAAGTGCATACGTCCGTCCGCCCGTCCGTAAGTACGTCCATCTAAAAAGTTTCTTCGATTTCAATGAAATTTTGGCAAGTAGGTAGCGGTCGCTGAGTGATGCACGGCGGTATGCGGTATGACCCGATGGAAAGTCAAGGTCACGAGCCCTTCAAAGTTGAAAATCCATCTATTTTAACAAGCTATCTCCTCCACCATTCACAATGGGAGCTAGCAACTGACCACTGATTTTTAAACTAGGGCACAATATCTAAATTTTTTCATGCCGGATTTTTCATATTTTTTAGTTTTTTTTTGTGTCACGTGACTTTGAACTTGATGAATAAGCATGGCAAATGTCAAGGTCAAGAGTCATTTAGTTCAAAAGTTACATTCCGGACACACAAACACACCCACAGACTGCTCGACCTGGACTCATAAGTGGTCGGTAAAACGATCAATCGAATACCCAGGCAACGATATGAGATATTTGCACGATATTTAGTAGCGACGTGAATACAGTGTTCCGACCAAAGAGCAAGTTTTTTCACGTAACTTTATTTAATATTCGTTTATTTTGTTTAATTGTACATTACTATCACTTGTTGGTGAATAAAGATTATCAAAAATTCTTCAGAATTGCGGACGACGTACGTTCAACACTCAATGGGTGGGTTACGTGACCGCTGACGACTGCAGTGGTGGGCAACGAACTGAAAAGCTATTTTAGTTAAACTAAGACTAAGTTTTAACTAAAATTTTTAGTTAAACTCTTAGTTGGTGATCATTTACAAAACTTAACCAAAGTGAAATATTTAGTTAAATGTTATCAAACTAATTTTAACTTTTTATCCGTAAGCCTAACTCAGAATATTAGAATTACTATACAGAGTCTAAATATCTGTTCCAAGAAAGATAGACATTATTATACAAAAATCTCAGGCAACAATAATCTCAAACAGTCTTTAAACAGCCAAACAGTCCTAAACAAACCCTTTCAATCTCCAAAGTTGCCATAGTCATTTCCACACTTGAGCAGAGGTTTTAAAAACATCAGTTAATCGATCGTCTCGTCACCCAGGCGACATTTTTGTGCTGTGAGCACTTGGGAAGCTGCACTGAACAGACTTTGTAGTACACGTATTGTATTGGCATTCGACAGCCGATGCAATTTTCATCGGCTGTCGAACGCCATCGTGAACAGGAACAACGCCACTTCTCTTAACATCTGTGTAACTAGAAAACACAGGCAGTCGTATCGACATGCAGACCCACGCCGGCAACGGCCGCAGGTAGCACTGCAGAGAAATACGCAGTACCGGTCATGGTCACTAGCAACGTGCGCCATGACGGTTTTCGTAACCCTGTGACCTTGACCTTTGACCTTTTGACCTATAGGTCAATGCATGCCGAGCGATTGCTATAGAGTATACGCGTACCAAGTTTGGTGTTGATAGTTCGAGCCGTTTTCCTCTTAGAGCGCGGACATACAGACAAACAAACAGACAAACAGACAGACGCGTCTTAACGCCCTACCTACGCCAGCGGCTATACAGGCGTGGGTAATGATGACTGTCTGGAAGATAGGCCTATATGACGACTGATTAGCTTGACTGTTCGATGATGTGTAGTGTCTGACGTATATAATGCTCCAAAGCAAGCACTAAAGTGGAACTTTGTATATTCAAAAAATGCAATTTGTAAACATCGTCGAGGATCGTTGAATATTTAGTTAGAACAAAAGGCACACAATTCAGGGGTTAACCACTAATCTTTTAAACACGCTGATTAATGCGGTTGAAATATATTTTTAGTTCTGTATGGTTATCAGTGATAGCAGTCAGCCGTTTGTATTATTTTGAAGTTCACTTCAGCCACAGAATATACATACGATGCAGCTGTAGTTCGACGACTGTATAGAGCAGAAATCAAGAGAGAGAAAAATACATTGAGAAAGAAAGAGCGAAAGAAAGAAAGAGGAAGATTGATGCGACGTAATCTCGTACATTGTGAGGCCGCTGGCTGTACGAGCGCTACAATCTTTACAGATTGACTGCCTCTGATACTGAATCTGCTGTCCGTCCGTCCCACGGGAACGACGTCTAGCCTACAGTACGCGCCATGTTTGATGCTATACGATTTAGTTAATTACCGAACCATTTTAGTGGTCCGGCTAGTGCAATCGGTCCGCTGTCTGTGTGTGTGTGTCTGTGTTCATATGATAACTATAGAATAAAATGACCTTCCTTTGACCTAGATATTCGGCATGATGGTTCATCTTGATCTTATCTACGTCAAGTTCATAGGTGAGCGTCGTATAGGTCAAATTCACGGCTAAGGTCAAGGTTAGGGTTAGGATGCACGTTATGGTTCGAGTCTATTATACTCCTGGAGGCTTGTTCGGTGCGACCTCGCGTGAGGGCATTTTAGTCTCTGTAATAGTTCTGGTGGCAGGCAGTACACGTCCTTACGACGCCAATGTGCCAGCTGATCTGACCGCCACGATGTAGGGCAAGGAAATGTAAACATTTTGCAGCACTTACAGTCAGATCGTCGATCTGGCGTTAGCAAGAAGCTTTTCTTAAACGTACTAATTCAATTTTATTTTATTTTAAACCTGACAAATATTATTTACCAGTTAACTTCGCAGTACGACAGTACGACATCATGCCTTACAACATGGAGATCGTATCGTGACCACAGACTACTGTGACGTCACTTCACTATATTTATTTGTCTCCCAGAATTCTCGTGTTTTCGTCAGGGGTGCGGAGTCGGAGTCGGAGTCCTATTTTTTAAATCTCGGAGTCGAAGTCCTGCCTAAAAACAGGACTCCGCATAGGCCATACCTGTTTTCGCAATCTTACAGAATATAATGAAATAGCGGATAGTGCGTAACAAATTATTATTTTTTTTTAAATCTTGACAATTTGTCTGTCTGCATCGTTCACTCAGTACACTGTCACAATCACACAAGTTCAGGAGTAGGTGTCCGACTTTAACCCGGAGTCGGAGTCGGAGTCCCACAAAAAATGAGGACTCCGAGGACGAATGTGCGTGTTTGTGTGTGTGTGTCTCCGTGTGCAGTAACGGAAGGTTAACAGTTGTAGTTACTACAACGAACGGCGGCCAGAAAACTTCCCAGCGGTACCAAGCATTGACCGCCCGCCCTGTGCGTGATTGTATCGTTCCATGTCTCTCGGCGTCTCTGTCTCGCGAGATCGCCCGCGAGACGTCGCCAGTCACGTGGTCTCCGATGGATCCTATCGCGCTTAATTCGCCGATAATTCGACATGTCGACGTTTTATTGCGCCGACATGAAATCTCGACGGTGCGCCGGGCAAACACCGTCATCGATCTGATAGTACGCCGCAATTGACCGAGTCGCAACTGTTCGTACCGCCAGCGTTCGGTCGATTCACGACATTTAGATGAACATGACGATATCGTAATGCCAAGTCATGTGACACTAAAAACAGCACAAATCAATTACATTGCTCCCTCTAGTAATATTCCGCTGACTGATAGTAATGTAGACATTGTAAAGCCGTGTTCACACCGCAGTGGCGGATCTAGACTGTAAAGTTGGAGGGGCCCAATCGGGCCGAGACGCCGAATGCACCGAGAATCGAGACGCACATAGCAATATGGCAACCAGGGGTCTTGGCATCCTGGCCCCCTAAATCTGCCACTGTTTATACTGCACGAAATAAACAGAATACAGAACTGAGCTATCGTTACTGGGTTCGTGTATCTACCGTTATTTTTGATTTTTACTAACAATGGAAACTTACATTGCCATTTTCCATTTTTCATGGAAAAAAAGGAAAAAACGTAAGTGTGCGTAGATACTATTATTATCATTGCACTTCGAAATGAAGACAGAGCTTAAAATTTGCTGTGAAGAGCTAGCTTAAGTCTATTAATGTAAACGTGTTCTAATTGGCTAGTGGTTAGGTTGCAGTACGCATGCTGTAGTCTTATGCCGAACGTTACTAAGCAAGTAGCAAGTTGCAAAGAAAGGCAATAGAAGATTCTTTTTTTTCTTTTTAGTGGCATTTTATTACTTAATCAGCTGTTGCAGCAATAAGCAACATTTTGAAACATGCGAAATTCTACAGCGTTGTTGCTTCAGCTTACATATAGTAGAAATTTCTTTTTCATGCATTTTTAAGGTTAATATCTGTTGTTTTTAGCAGTAGTAAGTTTATGTTACAGAGTAGTAATTTGTAGTTGGTTAATGTATTCAAAAAAGTCATTGCTGTGGCACCAAAACGGTCAGCGTTGAGTTAAAAGGGATATATTTTATCAAATAGCAATACTATATCCTGATCCGTGTATAGTTAAATTCTTAAATGATTATAGGGCTTTGTAATGTTTTTACTTGTTTAATCACTTACTTACTTGCTCAGTTACACGTAATACGTTACGTCGTGATGCAGACGACAAAATGCGAAGTGGATTACTGTACCGTTTTATAGATGATATCGATGCTGTCACTGCTAATGCTATTAATTCAACTAAAACTCAAGCGAGCAGAAATTATTTCAAAAATGGATGAGGGAGGCGGTAATACCGGTCACGTGACCTGAGACCGTGGGCGGAGTAAGGGCGCAGGTGCGTTACGCGGTTCGAGGCAGTTAGCGCCGCCTGGCGACTGAAGCCCGTACTAGAGAAGAAGCGGTGTCCGCGTGTGGATGGCGTAGAGCGGGGCGAAATTGTAAGTGGATTAATGGCACGCGATGCCTGGACAGCAGTTAACTAGTGCGACGGTCGTCAATGTCATCGTTAATGACATCACTTGTGACTCTACTCGGCGGCACCAGCTGCTGAATCTTGTACAGCGCTCGTAACGTGAGCCGATAAATCAGCCGCCGTCAGAATTGTCTCGATCTATGCCATTAGACCGCAGCGTCTTCAGGTCTCATGAGGCAACATTACCCAACTACTTTGACAAACCAGACAGCCCTCGCTTGAGGTCGTACCGACCACTGTATCACATATCTCGACAAACAGCCACAAATACGTCACGTCGTAATGTGCATCCATAGACGAAAAGGAACGTTTTGCATCCTGTGACTGTGAACTTTAATCTGTGACCTTGACCTTCGGACTTGACCTATGTAGGTCAAAGTGAACCAGCTTGCAAAATATCAAGGTCATGTCGTTTATTTCAAAAGCTACTGTCTGGATACACAGACAGACACACACGCACAAACACCGGACCGATGGTTGTAACTGGACCAATGATCGACAAATGTATAGACCTAAGTAAAAGCAACTATCTGAAACGTTACTAAAGTAAATAGTAGAACGCCGTAAAATTAATTTTAAATAAAAGCAAAGTATCGGCATGTTCAGCACAAGACTGCAACAGACGTAGGTAACAAGTTGCGATAAAGTGTCACGCATGTTCAATAATTTTTTATAGTAGGCCTAATATGATTATTACCAGAAATAAAAAGCGAGTTACATTATTCTAGAAATAGACAGTTTGGAGCTGTAATCTGATAGCTTCAAAGGAGACTGAACTTGTGACGTCATCAGTTTGTGTGTGGGTGTCTGTCGCTCAGATATCAATGACGTCAACATGTCACGTGCTCACCTGCTGTGAATGAGAGATAAACTTGGCGACAAAACTCGTCGTTAAATGAGTAATTTACGCCGTTGACGTCTCACATTCTAATATCGTCAACTCGAGTCACTTGAGGCCCGCCAGTCTCTGCAAGCTATTGGTCCGCTAGCGATAAACAACTTCATTATCGCTCAGAGCGTTCACGTGGACGGCACGACACCTAGCGGCGAGTCTTGGCGATATTTCCGGTCTCTTTCAATCAACAACGTGACCGCGCACCAGCTGCGCACAATTACCGCTGCGCATGCGCACCAGTATCAGAAGCACTTCCGCTTCCTTTCTGAGCAATATGGCGGCGACTGAGCACGTGCTAGATTAGTGCGCGCGCTTTTTACAGCTGTGACGACATCAGTGAACGTTTATTAATTCATTTATTAACTGCACTCTTTTCATAGCGTAGGCTAAACGTGACCGCGCCTTATCTAATATAACTACAAAATAATATTTATCATCAGTGGTAGTATTACAAAATGATAAATAACAAAACTAGAGAAATTTGCAGTCGCATCGACTGTAATTGTATCCGTTTTATGTTGTAATATATTGGTCAGAAATTTAACAGTGAATGTGTAACATTTTGAAACGGTGACTGACAGCCAGATTCTAGATCACTTGACACGAGTCACGTGACTCGTGTTAAAGCGATGTTGTCATTGAGGTGGAGTCGTCCAATTGAGTTTCAATTAATGCTGGTTAGTGAAGAATTGATGAGAATCGTGGTGCGATGCAGCCACGAACAGTTCCACATTGGCGCCTAGAGACAGATACACATAGACTGCCTGGCGCTGTATCACGGATGCGGGACGACCAGGATGAATGGGCGTAGGTTGGGATGAATGGATGTAGTGGTCACACGGTCGAGTGCCAATGGCGGCCCCAACATTCGGCCAGCGGGCACGCACACCTCTCAAGTTTTCGTTGGCCATCCCGGTTTCGACAAAAATTAATAGACACACATGCATGGATCACCAGAATGCACGAAGCACTTTTAACATCATTTTTCTGTTTAAGCGCAACGTTTTGCGTGTCTCAACACATGTCTCAACTTCTGGGAACTTTATCCTTTTTCGCGATCCGTACCAAAACCTGGCCCTCCGCTGGAATTTAAGGCTTTTGCCTCGCATAAGATCTATACGGTTGTCGCCTCCTATTTACGAATTGTTTGATATATAACCGTAAAGATATAACCGTAGGCCTAGATGCAAAAACGTTTCATGTTAGTATAAGTTATGTCACTTCTTAACTTTTAATGGTTTTTATTTTTGCCAACTTCTTCGTTTAAAAACATTGTCGAAAAGCATGCAGATATTAAAATTGCAACTACAAGCATTTTCGAATTAAAAACATAGCAACGAAATAACATTAGGCATATTTTCCTTTGTAAGTCGATTCACCCGAAAGAGCCATTGGCTTATTAATGACTCACTTCCAAGCGAATAATACCTGCATTATTATGTTTCGCAGTTCGAGTTATCTTTTACTTAGGCATGTTAAACGTTACACAATACGCATGCGACAAAGTGTTCAGCCACGTTCTAATTTTATTCATAGTTGTGATTATTACCGGAAAGAAAAAGTGAGTTAGTCTAGAAATAGATATATTACCTTTCTTGTGCAATGTTCACAGACATTTTATTGCCTTTTTAAGTTTTTAACAGTTTTTTTTATTTCAACGTTTTTGGCGACCAGCTACCATGCCGACAGCCAATCGATCGCTGATGATACTGCTCGACGCGGCACACTTGGTTGCAAAGCCTGCGTCGAAATTCCCGCCCAACACCTCCGCCGACTAGCCCAAAAGTAGCTCAAATTATGGTGTCTTATGAATTCACTGTAATTCGACTCGGTCGCCTATCTCAGCACTTGCTGAGCTCTTGTGACATTCTATGGTCAGAGAATGCTGGAGCGGAGTGGCCACTGCGTAGTAGGAGGATGCGTCTTAATCAGCAGCAGCAGCCGCCGCATCAGCAGCCGGTGGTGTGTGTTGAACTGACGTAACTAATGCTGATAATTGATGGATCGTACCACGTGTATATATCACCCGTGCGTGGGGGTCTGATCGCACAGTGATGGTCTGATTGGCTAAATCTTTAATAACGCATCGAATCGACACCGTCTTCTCATACAGCTGATACAAAATATTATATATACCGTGTATTTGATGACAGACATACGTGTCATTAATACTGGTAGAAGTTTCTATACTCGTCGTTCGTTTATTCGTTATTGTGGGCACGGATGGGCCAACCTACTGTAGACCCCAGCCCTGAGACCAGTTTCTATACTCAACAACTTATGACGAACGCTTCACTTAGATTATCGAGGTTTAAAAATGGTTATTGTTATCTTTTTATATATCCATAATCTTCTCTTATCTGCCTCTGTGTGAACTTCAAAACAACCATTATTTCATCACTAGTTCTATTGTTCAAGATATGTAAAAAGAGACTAAATAGCTTCCACATAAAGTCTACAGCCTTCGACTTGCAGAAGTGGTGCTCCTCAAAACAATGTATCACCCTAACGGGACGAAACCATACTGGCCCGCCGTGGAGTGTTACAGGCGACGACAGACGACAACAGACGCCATCACTAGTCTGGCCCCTACACTATGTAGGCGGGACCAATAATAATGAACACTAAACGTCGATAATCCCATCGGTCCCTTTAATTTGGCACCTCTTATCAAACGATTCAGTTTTTGTGATTTGATCACTGAGCGGCAAGTAAACGTGTGACATAAATAATCATAATTGCTCAAGTAATCAACATTGGAAAAAGCGTATCATTAATCAAAAAAGAAAACAATATTTTTGTCGATAATATGCTAATCTGTGCTATTTTGTTCCATTGTTCCAAGAAAGTGGTGAAAGCGATGCGATTGATCCTTGCGTTGTTTACAAACACGACTAGGTTAATACGTAAAAGGGCACTTAATTAGTTAAGGTCGAGCGAGAGGCGAGATACAATCGAGCAAAATGAAAGAACTGCATCAGTCGGTTGTTCAGCGTATTGCTAAGCTTACTCAGATCTCAGCTAGACCTGACTTAACCATTGTTAGCGCAGTCTATAGCATAGATGTAAAACACATTTTTTACGTTTTTTATTTTGGTCACGTTTTTTTTTACGTTTTTAGCGTTTTTTATTTTATCAACGTTTTTTATTTTAAAAAACGTTGGCAAAATAGGCGTGTAAGTAAGCGAAATAATACAGTTTAATAATGTAGTACATTTTTCATTTTTTTCCGTAAGTTACGGGAGTGTAGAATTCAGTGGGCTGCAAATACTGAAGTACTGCATTCAACAGACATTTTTTGGTTTTCTGAATGTTGACAAAAAAGAAAAAAGCTGCAAAATTTTGTTGTGTAGTTCGACGCAGTTCTGTTAGGCCTTAGACATTAGGGCTTAAACACAGGCTAGTAT
>Ga0209780_1001623_pt1 | contig 15097 bp, 10 predicted proteins | sample WorMetexBAHAMAS2_FD_187384 | JGI IMG/M metagenome (GOLD analysis project Ga0209780, IMG submission 187384) | Marine gutless worms symbiont microbial communities from Max Planck institute for Marine Microbiology, Germany - Inanidrilus exumae... | ecosystem: Host-associated > Annelida > Digestive... | reverse complement strand
CATCGCATGCGTTGCATAACATACGAACTATTGCTACAGACGGAGTAGCGTGGTCGGTCTGTTTGTCTGTGCGTCTGTGGGCCACGTTCGAGAGCCCCCTGCAAAAATTGGCTGAATTAGTTGAACTGCGGTTGTTGCAGGTGGAAGATGGAGCTGCTGGAAGACGGCAAGGATGGAGGATGTGTGGAAATGATGCGGCTGTGGGTTGGGCTGCGGAGACTGGTAGAACACTTCATATCACGTTTCACAGCGACGACCGGTTCAACCAGCGTGATGCCTCGCAGCCTGACATCGGAGCGTGGATCCGGTTTGCTCGTAAGTATACAGTAAAACAAATGTACACAGTAATTTGGCAAAAGGCCGCATCGCCGTCTTGTCACCAGTCGACGGACAGTCGTGGCGGCGAACGGATTCGTCAGATCTTGACCCCATCCAATACATGGTTTCTTGGATCTACATGGGTCAGTCCCCAAACGGCATCTCGATTAGTTCAGACGTTCTTGCATAGCTTACTCGTATGCCAAATACACAGACAGACTGACACACACACACACCACGCTACGTGCGACATCTATAGCAATAGACCGCATCTATATACACCGCATGCATACGATGAGGCCTAAAAACTAAATTAAAGCCTGTAAATTTACGTAGCGCTTTAGGTATTTAGCATACGCTGATTCACCTAGATCCTGTATAGGTAAAGACCGTAGGTCAAAGTTCAAATTTACTTGTGAAAAATGTTCCCTTTCGGCTATTGAAGTACGTTAGGACGTGGCATTGTGCCATATTGCTCGAAATCGTTATTGGAAGATAAAATGCAGATGACGTTTTTTGCTTGTCATTGTCGAGTTATACAGGGTGGGCCAAAAACTGCACACCTACTGTTTCTCAACAAATTGTGCTACAGAGTGTGCTAATAAAGCTTGTTTTTGTCACATTTGAGTGTGACTTGTGCAGTATCGCACAAGCACATAATATTTTAGACTATTGTTAAAGTATTCTATCGGTTAAATACTCTATGCACGGCGTCGTACTTGATGCCAAGTTGAGACATCGGTACGGTCAATAAAGTTAATAAAATTTTAATTTGAAACTGAAAACAGAAAATTTAAGAAAACGGTGAAGAAATTTGCTGTAAATCAGTGGTGACGAGTGGACACTTTAACATTCTTTCTAAACAATACTCATGATTTTTAAAGCAAAGTCGTTTTACACATTGTGGTAGACGATAATGAATAATAATAATAATAATAAACATATTTGGATTGCGCCATAGGGTCGTAACTTCAGAGGCGCTTGGGCCAGGTAGTGTGTTAGTAATTGGTAGGAGTATGAGAGAAAGCCTGAGAGAAGAGGTGAGTCTTTAGCCTAGATTTAAAAGAGGTTACAGTGTCACTGTCCAGAACTGTCCTTGGCAGCGCGTTCCAGATGGCTGGTGCTGTGCAGCGGAAAGCGCATTTTGCGATTGTTGTCTCGGCACCGTTATTGGAAGATATGAGATGGTGATGACGTATTTCTGCTCGTTTGTTGTATTCTTTGTCGAATAAAGATGGTTTCATGCGTCACACTGTATATCTACCAGTTCAGTTATAATTAGGCGACTGGTGAAGAAAAGATGACGGTGCATGCGGCTGATTGTAGAGTTGAAGTCTGGACGTGGAAGACAGTCAATACGAGTCGACTGCGGTCCTGCTGGTGGCAAGTTGGACCAGACAGACATCGCCGAAGATGATGATGATGATGCTGATCGAAACAACGATGACGACGAAGTAGGAGGAACTTCGACGACATGGCCGACGTCTGACGATGAAGTCACGGATTGGACGGACCACCGGACTGTGACGTCAGCAACCTGGAACTCGATGACGTCGCTGATTCCTGCTGCAGAGACCACTGTTGCCATGACGACCGCCAGTGTGACGTCATCGCATCACGTGACGAGCGATCACTCGTCGTCATCGTCAGTCAACGTCTCGTGTGAGTAGACGTAGCCTACGACTGCGAATAAATTCTCTCATTATTACGACATTTTATCGTTAACATTACTGGCTTCAAAATCGTCATTGTCATAGTCAGCTATTGACACCGTATGCTTTTGACTTCTTCTTCTTCTCCTCCTTAAATACTTTACCCTCTGCGGATTTTGTATTGTAATACGTTAATACGTTTTATTATCATTTTTTCATAATTTTAGCATCCTAGGCGTTTTGCTGATTAACATTTTGTTTAGTGCCATTGTTCTTGTCTTATTTATCCCGTTCACCTATTGCGTCTTTCTTGTTGTTGCATAACGTCTTTTGTCTTCTTTTGGGTCTGATATTATTACTAAAAGTAGGCCTAAACTCTTCACTGTATTTTGCAAGAACGTTTGCATATTATGTAACGTGTCTGTTGGACACTGGTGTATGTCTGTCATTAACGTATGACCATAATTTCTGCATTTTATACAGTTATTACTAGCCCGCCTACATATAAAGTAGGAGGCAGTATTGTGTTGCTCGCTGGCGTCTGTCGTCGTCTGTCGTCTATCGTTGTCTGTAACACTCTACGACGGGCCTGCAAGCGGCTTCACCCTCACAGGCCAGGCGATTACGTCATGCCGCCTCCAGTCTAATTATAGCTTCATGGTAACACTGCACGGCGGGCCAGTAGTGTTACGTCCCATTAGGGCGACACCTTGTTATATCAGAAAATTTGTACTTGGGCCTAACTGTTTATCATGCAGTATAATTGATTAGTCTTATTTTTTGGATAATTTTAGATTCGTTTTTGGAGGAAACGAGAAGCCATGAAGCCGGTAATTCTTCGATTTGGAATATGCGAGTTTCGAAGAACGTTATTGTGATAAAAATTAACGATATTGATCGTGGAATCGAGTGTAATAATAGGCAGCGTGCCATGCTGTCAGCTCGGTCGTTTCACCAATAAACTGTTGTATGCAATTCCCCAGGTGTCGCCACATGATCACGTGTGACCACACTCAAGGTTAATGAAGGTATAGTGAGACAAAACACGGTAGATCCTAATAATTTTTATGTAATAGCTATCGCTAACAAAGCCGCCCGACGACGGACATTTGCCTGGACCGTTTCTTCTGATCTATTCGGTTCTTGATTTTATTTTTTTCTCATTTTTTCGTTTCTGGGCCGTGTGCTAGATTAAGATGGCCATCTCGTCAGCTTTAGAGCGCACGTTAATCTACCGTATCGTATCGTATCGTACGTATGTTGTGACATTGAAGGCGGGATTAGAGGTCACTCAACGTCGTTGAAAATGGCTGAGTGCGGCGGATTGGTTGTACGTTCATATTAACATCTGTTGTTAGATACTAATGGTGTCTGTTTTTTGCATTTGCTGTTTATGCGATAGAATAGCCGCATCTTTATGCGAAATTACAATATGTATGTATGTATGTATGTACGTAATTTTGCTTTGATGAGACAAATGCCGAGGAGTAAGGCGTTACAAAAGTAACGTTACGCATGCGTAACTAGTATAAACATTTAGGCCGCATCGCCTGAACGCAGTGCATTAGATATGACCTAAACATAAACCACAGTGACACATTCGGTCCCATAGAACATACACGACTCCTATATTTTACCCACTCCGAGTGTATAGCGCCGGCGTGGGTAGGGCGTTCCTTCGAGTCTGTTTGTTTGTTTGTCTGTCTGTCCCTTTTGTCCGCGCTCTAACTGGAAAACGGCTTGAGCTATCAACACCGAACTCTGTACACGTATACTCTATAGTAGTCGCTCGGCATGCGTAGACCCAGAAGTCAAAAGGTTAAAGGTCAAGGTCACACGGTTACGAAAACTGTCACCGTCGCACGGTGACGCGTGCTGCTACGGCCGTGTGCTGCTGCTGCCGGCGTGGGTCTGCATGTCGATACGACTGTTTATGTTTTTTATTTAAGTTTTTTTTTCATCGAATCGTCTGAACTTGACATCGTTTGTAATAAACAGTGTTATATTGTGATGCGTGACGTGGTGTTGTATGCTTGTAAACAGCGATCACAATAACGTCGATCAGTCTCGGTGGAATAGCTGTGCTTGCTATTGGAGTCGTCGTCTTGTTGACATGTTGCAAACAGTGAGTCGCGCTGTTACATTTACAACATTATCTAATTTGCTGAACTACTCGGTTTCTGTTTTTAGTTTTTTCCTTATTTTTTCCGTTTCTATGCCGTGCACTGGATTAAGCTGGCCATCTCGTCAACTATTGAGCGCACGTAAATCTACCGTATCGTATCGTAGCTATCGTATCGTAACAGTATCTTATTGCGCTGGTCGCGTAAATAGTGGAATGCGTAATGTAACGGTCTGGCGTCCGTCCGTCTGTCTGTGCCGTCGGCATTCTCACCATGACTCACCTGGGGCAGCATGTGACGCGGCCAGCGTACGTTAAGGCCACATAATAAGACTTCAGTTTCTGTTCAGTGTAAAAGCCGCTGCAGGCTTTAAAACAGCAAATGTCAAAACTGTTGCTCTTTTTCAGCTTTAAATTGCCAAGTGATCAAATACAAAACCGCAAAATCAGCTTCGATTCGAGATATTGTAATCTTCGAAGCTATAGCGAATTGCTTGCGACAGGCCTAAGTGATTTTGGCTAAAGTGTGCTATGTGTATAGGCCTATTGCACGTTGTTGTTTCTTTTTTGCTTGTACTTTTTGTTTATCTGTTCATTTACGTACATTGCTACCTTATTTGGTGAATGAAGATGTACATATAAAAACCGTTTCGAAGGTTCGTAACAACTACATGAATAGACGGTTCTATGATGTACGTGATGAGCCTCTGTCGACTTGCGCGTGTGCGTTGAACAGTCGCAACACGGCCGTTGATCTGTTGAATTCTCGTCGTGTCCGTGACGGTCGTCGTCAACACATTCAACATCAACTCGACTCTCTGCGTTTCTACGACAGCGTTCCTCTCTACGACGGACTGCGTCACTTCACCCCCGGTGCCGCCACCACCACGCCAGCCGCGACAGACAAGACCGGCGTCAACCATGCCGACTCTCCGTCGCCCACCGCTCTACCGCCGAAACAGCCCCGACACGCCCCGAAGAAGCGCCTTCGCCGGGTCGCTTCGGAGCCGACCGACTGCGGTCGTGCCCCGCCGAGGCCGCCGCGCGGCATCTGGAGCCTGGCGGGGTCGGGACGGCCGTCCGCCGCTCCTCGGTGGCCGACCACCGCCGAGACGGCCGGCGGACTTCGACCTCGCCACTGGCCGCCCGTGAACGACCGCGGCGGTCCGTACTGGATCCGTCTGGAGTCGGCGCTGACGATGACCAAGCCGGACGACGAGGACAACCCGGGAGACGACCACGACGGATCGTTCGAGTACCGCGTCGACGTACCTGCGTCGGAACAACGAAGAACCTCATCCGGCGACCTTCAGCAGCAGCAGCAGCATCCTCACGGCAGCGCTTCGACCACACCGTACGACATCTACCCGAGCCACGGACATGTTTATCCGGGACCCGAGTCATTCGCTAACTTGCATCATTACGTCAACACCGGGTACCAGTACCCGACCGATCGACAGCCGAGTACTGAACAGTCGTACCTAACTGGCGGGCAGCGGTACCCGACCGCCATGCATGTGTACCCGACGACGTCGCTGCCGGGCATCGCGAGGGACGATCAGACGACAGATGTTGACGACGCAGGAGGTTGCAGCGACGTCGAAGGAGCGGCACGAACGTCCGCTGAGGACAGACGTCATCAGAGCTACGACCGACGTCATCCACGACGTCATCGTCAGAGTCATAATGACTCGTCGGCTGACGTCATGACGACGTCATCGGGAGTGGACCCTCCCCGATATGAACTCTTCACGCACGTCTGACCTCGCCGCCACACGTAGCGACACACTGTTGCATACGAAGCCAGCACTCGCAAGAGTGCACGCCTGCAATGCTTTTGTGACTCGTGACTTTTGATCTTTCGACCCAAAAATAAATGGGTTCTTAGCATTCATCGTGGAACACTTCTTTTTCAAGTTTGGTGATCCTAACTGCGTCGTTTTTTGAGTTATTGTGAGGCAAAAAACAGACAGACACACAGACAAACGGAGGCAATAACCCCATCCCCGCGACTGCCGACGACGTGGTAACAAGTGCTGTGATTAGGCGACCGTGGCGCGAAGCAGTATTTACATTTATTTTCGGTGTCGTTCACGCTCTTTGATATTAATGTGAATGAAGTATCTGTTTGGACTTTGGACGAAGGCAGTGCTACTGAGAAATTCTGTTTGGGGGACGGGAGGGGGCAGGTCGCCCTTTCGTCGGCAGATCCGAATCCTATCTAATACAGTATTTACAAAGTGGCTGTTCTCACTGTTTGACCTTACAAAAGACAGCTCGATGTGTTTACACGATTTGCCACAACACGGCAGCGTTCCAGACATCTGAGCTATAGCATAACCGCACTGTTACCACGGTCGACTAAAGTGAAATCGTTTCAACCTCAGCAATGACCACGATATCATGTTCAGCCTTGGCAGGCAGTGTTGTAGACGAACAGTGTATTTTTTCATTACTGTGTCGTCAACTGGACGAATAATTAGACTAGAATAACGATCATCGGTCGAAAATCGAGGTCAGACCGACCGCGTTACTGCGTTACCACGTTCACATTGACCTCCGATCTTGGTTTGTGACGTTGACTTTGTATCCTAGGCGAGCTATGATCGTGACCCGCACTCGCACCAACTCAAGTTAAAAAACCGGTCGGTTCACACGATAGAGTGGAACAAACGGACGGACAGACAGACGGACGACAGACGATAGACGACTCTGCCGATTGCTTTACCTTTCCAGCTAACGCGGTCGGTAATGATTGTCATAGACGGGCACGATTTTTTTCTGCTACACGTAAAAATAGAATAGTGCACCAGTAATCAATGATGTAAAGTAACGTATTATGTTTCATGTTTTATTTTACTATTTGTAAGCGATAACAGCAGCGCAAACAATCAGCGTTGTTGTCGTTGTATTTTACTGAAATCTTGTAAAGACACAACGATCAAATAAAATACTGCATACGGCATGTAGTTAGTAGGCTAAGAGCCTTCTGGCGAGACGAGAAATCTTTACTACAAAAGCGTTAGTGTTAGTCACTGCCGATGCACGTGTATCAGTTCGTATCCGCGAATGATTCTTGCAACGTAATCGTGTCCTACTAGTCATGACGGCTTCAGTCAACATCAGACATCTTTGCACAGTAACGGTGGATCGGCTAATCAGCGTGGAATTAGACGTTCGTTAGCGGCTAATAACGAACTTACAGATCTTAGCGCGTCGCAGTGACGTCAGCAGGCGAGTTTATTCTGTCGTAATACCGACCAACCAGCCAGCACGATGGCGGACACGTACAGACTAAGTCCTTCGACCGAGGTGATTATGTGCTTCCGCGGCTGTTTGCTGACTAGTTTGTCCGCAGTAATACTCGACCACATCTTCTCCGGGACCTCCGCTGGTTGCGAGTTCCGGAAAGAATGCAGTTTCGACTGGCCGTACTCGTTTTCTGCTGCCGTTACAACATGGCGCCCCCATACCTCCTCCGCGATCTTCAATGGACTGACGAAGCGGAGTCGCTGCAACGACTACGGTCCGGCTCTCAACAGCCGCTGATCGTACCTAGAACGCAATCCGAACCGTGGGTGACCGCTCTTTCCGTGTGACGGCTGCTTGTGTATGGAACAATCTTCCAACCAGTGTCACTACAGCTACTTCCCTGGCTTCCTTCAAAAGACAATTAAAGACATTTCTTTACACTAAGTCGTTCCCATAATTCTAGTTTGTATACCGTGTCCTAGAAGCACTTTTGCTCATGCCACGTTAATCTGTACGTTTCTAACTAACTAACTAACACTCTCTTCATGGCGAATTCTTCTTAAGCGTTGCTGTGGCCACAAGTGAACGCCGACATTTCGACACGTTGTTTTCTTCCACGCGTACGAATGACCGATATGCAACGATCCCAGATCAGACTCAACCGCTGTTAGCCACGTATGGTACAGTCTTTCGGGCAAGGTCGCTTCCAGTTGGATGGGGGCTTAGAGGAGTTCCGGATAGCAGTAACAATCACATAGTGACTATCTTCATTAGAACTAACCGATGAATTTTAATGATTTTTTATACGAAACGCTATACAATAAGCCTCAGAACAGTACAGAAAAGTAATCGTAAATGTGTGTGTGTGCACTTGTAGATCATGTTAACTGTTAACTCTGGGATTATTTACTTTGATTAAAAACTCGTCAGCCTAGGCGGTAGTCTGTACTTTTTGAGTGCTTTCTAGTTCGAATGACAGTTTATCACCGACAAATTCCACATCGCCAGGAAGGCGTTAGAACATAGAAACAATTTTGATACTGTCAGATAGGAAAGGTTCGTAGTTGTGCACCCGTGTTCAACTTTGTCTACGCCGTTAGGTGGCGCCACCACAAAATGTTGAAGTTGAAAACCCGGTAAAATTCACCCTAACGGCAATGCGATACGTTATGTACTTCCGGTTTGTGGATGACGTCATGTTTTTATATAAGGCACCGATTAGGCCACAGTCAAAGACGAGTCGTATGTTTCTTCCAGTTCGCCAGTTGGCGGCACCGGGGCGAAGTCTTCCGTCTCCGACTGCATCTTGATTTTCTGTGGGAATGCTGCAGTATGCCATGACGTCTATACTGTGTCCCTATTAAAAATTTTTATACTCTCTGAGCTTAGTCCAGTATGGATCACGGCTCCTGGAGTATGGCATGGATTCTATATCGGTAAAGAAGGTAACACTACTGGCCCGCCGCGTTATAGAACCATTCCTCAAGCGAGTGCAGCTTCGGTCGCTTCGACGTCGACTGATGCAGCAGCTATGCAACTCTTGCGTGCAACCTGCCGAACGGTCACGTGATGTGAAGTATCACGTGACCGGAAGTCAGTGAAACAAAATGGCGGCGACTGATAGGCGTTGCTGACGAACGTCCAACAGCTGACGCATAGGGCGATGCGAAAAGTGAACACAACCTTTTTAGTCTTACTATGTGAAACTACATCATACGAAAAACCACGGTAGTTTGACACACTCGGGTTATATTGATAAACCAGGTAACACTACTGGCCCGCCTCGTGCTTCCCGCTAGTGAGTTACGTTGCATATGCGAGTGTTACAGACGATGACAGACCCAGCGACCGTTGCTTGTCTACCCGCCTACAGTATGTGTAGGCGGGCCAGTAACAACAGTGTGGACGAGGTTGTGCGATAGTTATTTTTCATATAAGACACTATAGGTTTCTTTATAATGCGTTTATTTATATCATATGACATATTGCATAATGATATCTTAAAACCGTACATCCCTTCTCCTATCAACCACTTTAGCCTATCATCGGTCTTTGCTACCGGTTTGGTCTAAATTCAGTAGTTATTCGCCACCCACGCATTTTGTGGTACCCTTGCCATTCGGGCCTCTCGGTTGCTATGGAGTTTTTACTTCCTGGCAACGTTGCCGCCGAATGTCGCTTCGTTATACGACACCGCCACACGAGAATTTGATTAGTCGAAGGTAGATTGTCGCTGTAAGTGACATAGCGTCGTTGTTGACCGAATTTGCAAAGGATATGATGGCTTATAGCGACGCCAACGCATTCCCAAAAACCGCACAGAATTTGAAACGGAATATAATAAATAAACGGTTTATTTATTATATTCCGTTTCAACTTCTGTGCAGTTGGCAAAGTCGGTAATAGCTATCATCTCCTTTACAAATGATAATCTCAGTTACTGAGATTATCATGTCATGAAATAGATATCGTGCTGTTTGTAGTGTTGACGTGATGCATATGTGCGCCTTGAAGAAAGAAGTCGAGCGAGCAAATTAACTATGCATTAGTTGCAGACCGTTGCTCGCATCTGTCGACAGAAACATCTATGAGACACTTCGAGATGATCTTCACTGGCTGCCAGTTCGAGAGAGGATAGTTTTCAAGCTCTGCGTGATCATCTTCAAGTGTCGTCATCAAACCGCTCCGAAGTACCTCCAGGAGCTGTGCGTACCCGTTACAGCTAGTACAAGTCGTCGCCACCTACGCTCTGCCGCTCGTGGCGATCTGCAAGTGCTAGCCTGCCGCACTACCAGTTTTGGACCACGCAGCTTTGCTGCTTGTGCTCCAAAACTGTGGAACTGTCTGCCACCGTCACTTCGTGATCCAACATTGGCATTGACACTTTTCTGTAGCAGGCTAAAGACATGCATCTTTTCGGTTAGGCCTACGGGCGCGCACTTGTGACTGCTTAGGCTGTAAGAGCGGCGCGTTACAAATGCTCTCACACATACACACATACATATATACATACATACAATGAACAGCACACGCTGGATAGTCATTTGTTGTTATCCACGCAGACCACGCTCTCGATAACACAGCTCTGTGAATTGGATGATGAATGCAAAATCGTTAACTAAACGATTAGTGATCAAAAATATGTTCTTGGCTACGACCTTTCCGTCCATCCAACCACGGTGGCAGCCAAGAACATATTTCTTTAATTACTAGTAGTTTTTTTAACGATTTAGCATTTATCGACAATTCAAATATAAACAGTACATAAGTTCTTGGCTCTATTTGATGTGTTTCTCTTTCACAACTGGCCATTTTTGCACGCGTACATTCTGCAAGAAAACTTATTATTTTCCACTTTAATTCTTGGCTCAGTTTTCGGCGACTGTCGTCTTCCTCGGGGATATGTATAGGCCTAAACGAGCTTAAAACAGTCATTTCCAAAAAGAAGACGAAAAATGTCTCATCTCGCCCTGTTATAAGGTAGGCCCTATAGGCTTATTTCCCAAGAATTACTCATGGTAAGGTTTGGCTGTTTGGGGGGTTGTCGTTGTCCCGTAGCCCCGTATCTATGCCAATGACATCAGATGGCGTAAGTTGCCCGTAACACAGCGAAAGTGCTACTTACTTCCGCACTGCGTTTCATCATGCGTGCTCTTGTAGCCCGGACGGCATGACTTGCAGATAAGTGGTCGATCAATGCACGATCCACATTTCAGGCTTGAACAACCTGTGCACAACGCAGCAAACTTTCTTCAGCAATGCACACAGCAGCGCAGCTGGCCTTTTTGCACGAACCTCTAGCGACACTCGGGTATTATTGGTCATGGCCATAGCACTTTTAGGCGTGCTATGGCCACTGATGTTTTTGGCCGTAGAATTTTTTGCACTACTAGCTGCTACTTACTATTTCCAGTAACAGTACGACGCTGGATATGTATTCATTCACGAAATCACTATCAGATGAGCAGTTTTGAGCCTGGCAGCTCAGACTTCATTTCACGCAATACGAAATCCATGGCATGGTCCTGCCAGGTATAATACATGAAACTTGTTACCTACACAGACCATGGTACACAGCATTTTAAAGCATCTCACAGCCTCTAGCATGGATAGGCCCAAAACAACTTCGCTTGAGATTACGGTGCGCCACAGGCAATTTTGCGAGTTTTTCTGTTAATTTTTAAAAATTAAATTTAGACGTAAAGTGATACAGTCAGATTACAATCTGTGGTCATTTAAGTCATTTGAGTCTGAAAAATTCCCGGCACTTTTGACAATCCTTGGGGCAAACTGATGGAGACCTTCCCAAATGTCGATGCTGACAAGGTGTTACACAATTCCTAGGCCCTCAATATCAAGACATTCAGACAGTTGCGTACGCCAGTAGAACATGGCATTCCCCTTTGAAAGTCAAAAAATAAAAAAATCCTATATATTCTTATTTTAATGCATGAACTCAGCCTCTTTTATTACGAAAATCAACACATAATGCAGTAAAAAGTACTTCATTTAAAGTCAATAAATAACGAAATTCGACAAATAATGTCAAATGTTTTTCTCGCTTGCTACGCTCGCTTGATTAGGGTCTGATTCCCTTCTGGCATCCTCCTGCATACGACACTGCATTCAGACTGGATGTGTGGTTTTTGAGATATGTGAGCCGACAGACAGACAGACAGACAAGCTGATCACAAGATCTCGCACCATTACTGGGGACGAAGTAAAATGTTGAATGCATTTCACTAATATTTTATTATTAATTAACAGATTTGCTACTAAAGTTAAACTAAAGTTCTCGTTACAGCTGAGCTGACTCCATTATGTCTATTGACACAAGCGGGTGTGGAATGGAGAAACTCACACGGTGTCACACTCCATCCACTGGAGCATAAGCGGGTTGCTAGTCTCCCTTTTCATAGGCCATGAGTCTGTAGGTGGCTGGTTAGACTACTGAAGTCTGTAATGCATGGCCAGTGCGACCTACGGTTACCTTCCCAGACGCAGGGCGACACTGTCCTTTCACCGGTACCAAATTACTCTGCTTGGTGACAGGGATACGACGGTGTGAACAAGTTTCTCAGCGTCGTTACACAGCCGTGTCTCGACCGGGAGTCAAACCCGCGACCTCTTGATGGCAGGTCCGACAGACGCTCAACCCGCTGCCGCCACTAAGCCAGCCAGCAAATAAACGGAACGACGTAAAGGGGATGGACACATACATTTCTGCGGGTGGGGGCGGCTGTACTTACTGGTGCAGGTGGAGTTGTCGTCCTTGAGCGCGTAGCCGGGCACACACGCCACACAGCGAGCTGTCGGCTGAGTGTCGGTGATGTCCATGCACCGCGCACAGTTGGTGAACGCCAACTGACTGCATCCTGAACACAACCATCACCGGCTTCACACGCAAGTCTCCACAAAACTGCACACTCCGACCTCCCGAAAGCAACGAGTCCAAATGCCGTGCATTCCAGAATAATTAACCAGAACAGTAAGTTTGACACCTTCACTAAACTAAACTCAAAGCCGCTGTCAACAAATAACAGATGCCTTTTGGCCTGAAACACATACAGAAATGCATTTTCGGCCTAGGCTCTGCGCAGGACCCTGCCTGTTAGCCTATCGTGTTGCTCGAGTCCCCAGATGGATTTGAGGGGCGTTTGGCGGCAGGAAAGGGACATGAAAAGGAAAGGGGAAGGAGCAAAAGGAACAGAGGGAAGGCAGGGAAAGGACTTGTATCCAGAGAACAAATGAAAAGTCTTGAGCTGGCGCCTGTACGATACAGCCCGAAATGCCTACATTAACTATGGCTAGTTTAATATCCGACGTGTTATAGCCAATGACAGTATTCTCAATAATGTTTGTAAAACCAGTGGCTTAATCACCTCGAACTTTTGTGACAGCACAAAAAAGATCGATATTCCAACAGTTTTGCCTCGATATCACGTGCCCACAGCCCCGTAATGAAATAAACTGTACAATGCTGTACAACGTACACTGGGATCTGACAGAGAAAAGTACAGGGTGATGCAAAAAATGAGCCATGGTCCATAAGTTTGCCAAATTGATTGTCAAAATTTCAAAACAGTAGACCTGTACAGCCGACCACACAAGGCCAGTGTTTCAGGTTGTTTTATAAGCAGTAAACGTGTCTTACTCTGGCAAGTGCCGTCGCTGGCACGAGCGTAGCCCAAGTCACATTTCGTTTCATCGCAGACGACGACATCGTTGACCTGACCGCACTTGTTGCAGCGCGCAGGGCATGCTACAAGCGCGCACACACGTAATACATAGTTCACGGACCAGAGAGGAAACTGGCATCATGAAGCGGTACCAGATGAAAGAGTTGTCCCCAAACTTCAGTATGTCTACTTTTCATCCAAAAAATCTGGGGACACTTCACATCGGTAGCTTTAACTATAAATTTACCATTTTTGACACAAAGGTTTTTTGCATTTATAGCCAAGTTTTGAATTTGACTTCACAAAAAGAAGTACATTTGTAACCTACAAAATAAAAAGAAAAGTCCACAGGTGCACTATTCCCCGCCAGAAAACAAGTAAGTAATGTTTAAACTCCTCTGCTTCAACCTGTTGTGGACCTGCGGTACAACCTGTTGTTTAACAAATCCACAATAATTCCACAACAAATCTAAGTAATGGAGTTTGAGCATAAGTGTCTCTCAAGCGTTGTCACAGTTAGCAAGCGACACGACTCGATAGGTTGTGAGCAGACGAATTTCGTTCATGAGTCTATTGACTGCAGTACACTTTAAGATGTTACAGATAGGATCTGACGCAACGTGGAAGGAAGAATAAGTCAAGCTATGGGCACTGCAGTAAAAGTGTGCAGCCCGTGTCCACTGACAGTGCTTGCCGTGATTAAAACAACTGCCCATGTTGCGTTTCCGGTGCCATATATCACAAACAGAAAAGTATTCCGCGATAAGCAACTGCTTGACACTTTTAAAATGGTCAGGAGACCAATTTGCTGACTGTTGCTACGCTTGCACAGGACCTAGTGTCGCCACAGCTGCGGAAGCGTTCGTAGATCTACTGTGGCGTATGCTTGTAATCTGTGCAGACATGAAAGCATGGAAAAACAGGCTGCTTAATAACTCAGTGACTGAACAGAATTTTATCAGTATAAATATGTCCCACATATAAGCTGGTGATAATATTCCAACCGAATATCCACGACGATTCCGACACGTATATTATAAACAACTGCTGAAGTATCACTTACTTACTTACTTACCGGACGCCCCACGGCTAACAATGAACCTTGAAGTGTCTTTCATTCAGTATGAAAACGTATACTGAAATCGTTGGCGGGCGGGACTCCGCTCGGGACTCCGACGGGGGAGATTACAACACTGCGCATGAGAGCCCACAGTCGACTCATTCGTCCCCCAACGTCGAACACAGATCGACACTATACCGTCTCTCACCAGGGGCGCATTGCAAATCCAAGATCGGTCACCATAATCAAGAAATTGGCGACCGGTCGCGTCGCGCAACGGCAAGTTCTCGCGAGAACGGTCGGCCACGGAGAGACCGGTTTCTTAGTAGGATACAATATTTAACACAGTCTGCGTTTTTCAGCAGTGACGCTCACTATTTAGCTACAGCAGTGGCGGATTTAGGGACGGGCGCAACGGGCGCGCCCCCCCCCCCTTCGGCAGAGTCATCCGTAAATTTCAGGGGAAAATAGTCTATTCTCCAATTCGGAGACAAGGAGTTTCTCCGTCGCTGGA
>Ga0209780_1001622_pt1 | contig 15099 bp, 9 predicted proteins | sample WorMetexBAHAMAS2_FD_187384 | JGI IMG/M metagenome (GOLD analysis project Ga0209780, IMG submission 187384) | Marine gutless worms symbiont microbial communities from Max Planck institute for Marine Microbiology, Germany - Inanidrilus exumae... | ecosystem: Host-associated > Annelida > Digestive... | reverse complement strand
TCTATTGATATTTTAATTCACGACACCAGTCATATTGTATTACACCGGAGTGTAGTGTATAAATTAGTAGTGTTGTTACGGTGGCAGGAATTTGTAACTCGGTCGGTGTCGGTGTTTTTTGACATGCCACCGCGGTGTCGGCGCCGGTGGTGAATATCGGTCGGTGTCAAGGCTAGGGTTGTTAACGGGAAACAGGTGGATGTCGCGGCTTTGAGATCAGATTGTTCCGGCTGTCCTGGAATGCGCTAATTGCTCACGGCACACGACGGTAGGGGTGCACTAAGTGAGACCGTCGTGATGGTCTCACTAAGTACAGTGCCTGGACTGTCCCTGCTGTCCCGGCAGTGCTGTCATTTGCGAGTGGGGAAGCGGACGCACGGGGGAAGGTGGGCGGTGTGGCTGACTGGACTGACTCGCCGTGCATTCACGCAATCAAATGACGTGGCATTTAGATGACTGTCGCTGCTCTGAGCAGCGGAAATGAGGAAACAGCGCCCAGAAAGATTGCTGAGAACATGTAAAACACCGCGATGGCGGTGTTGGTTCGGTGGTAGCCAACCACCACGGTGGCGGTGAAAGTTCGGTGGTCGTAGCAATAGTATAAATTAGCAATGTAACACAATTTTTGAAAATTCAGTTATCAATTTAACTTGTCGTTCATGTTTTCATCTCTTCTCAGATTATCGCATTGTCGGTGCCTAAAGAATTTCGTTATAGCAGACTAATCTACCCATATGCACTGATAACTGGTATCATGTCAAAGTCTGCCCATTGTGTGTGCTGCAGAGGTGTAAATCATAAGCGTGAACAAACATCTGTTCTATTCATGAATCAGGCCTAGTGCTATACACACGAAATGGCATGTGGCTGACTTAACAGCTTTGATTCTGGTCACATGAATAAAGACCACCACTGAAGCACGGGAACTTAATGAGTTATGAGGCAAGTGCTGCAGTCAGGCATTGGTTGGCACTGTTTTTTTGATGTCGCCTGCAGATAATCCAGCCGTCAGTCTAGTATTCCTAGGCCACCACCTCTCTCCTCACTACGAGTACATCCCACCTCATCAGTATTACCTCAACACTGAAATATTGAATGATGGAATGATGCAACACAATGTACATCTAGCAACAGAGTACTGAAACGATACTGCTTTAAGTCTACGTCTGTTACAATGTTCCGAATATGTTTGATCCATTTTTCCTGGATGTTGCACTCTGTAACTGGTAGTAAGGCACATAACAAGGAACATGGTGCCTTTTCTCTCTGTGTTACTGCATACAGCATTGGAGTAGACTGCTGGTAGCTGATCTGCACAGTGGCAGAAGAGGGCAGACTCCATGTATGGCAGTTTAAGTTACGATGATTGCCAGTAGACTGGGAACGCTATTATGAAAATAATCATGGGCTTGTGGTAGCACCACTATGGTTAGTGGCAACTGGGCTCATCAATGGGAAAAGGCCAATTTTGACCCCCTACCCCCCTACAGAATCAACACCCCTCAACTGCTTGCCAAAAATTTGTCACAGGTGATGCCATTGGTGCAGAATTTGGTGCAAACGATCCGTGGGGGATTTCTGTCATGCATTCACACATGTTGTCGCGGTGACACGTGGATTTGAGTATGTGGTCATACCTACGATGTGGTTATATATTTAAAGTTTCATCAAAATTTATTCTGGGGTTTTGGAGCCACACGGGTCGAAATTTGCCAGTTCCCATTACTTTGGCTATTGGCTTTTGCAACAGCTTGTGCTACCATGCAAACTGTTATAAGTAGCCATGTTATGCAACTGGTGAATGTGTCTCGTGAATGACAAATCAGCTGCTGTGTGTGTATAGATAAGCCAGCTACAGTGGTGGTGTTGAAGCCTGTGGCTGATGGCTTAGTGCCGGGAGTTGTGACGCAGCAGCGGGCAAAAGTCAGCCAGCAGCTACCGCAAGCGCCACCAACTTTTGCATCGCCAGCTGCAGCCGTGAGTCAGACTTCACAGGCTGCCATCATTCAGAAGCTATTGCAGGGTGGAGCATTTGTCATTGGCCGGCTGCCGAATGACGGTCAGCCGTATCTGATGCCGAGCAGCGGTGTTGGTTTGCAGCCGTTCCAGGTGGTGTTCGGTTCAGCTGGGGCCAAACTGCAAGCTGGGGCTGAACCACTAGCTGTCCCGGTGCCCGGTACAGCAGGTGTTGTTAAGTCATCGGCTGACGGGATGATTGAAGAAGCCGCATTGGCGGCTTCACACTTATTGGCAGAGGAATCTCGCGAAGCCGCCGAAAAGAAAATTTTGGCAAACAATTCTGCAGCGACAGCTTTATCCACCACGTGTCACTCTACAGTGCATAGTGGTGGCCAGCCAAACATGACTTCAGTCGATCAGGTATTGCATGTGCTGTGCCACAACACATTTCATTGTTGTGGATAATATTAAAAGTATTAAATAAGTAATCATCTCAACACTTGCTGTCTTCAATGCCATGTACATGTTATTTTTAGGTTGACTCCTCCGAGTTGACCTAATAAAGTGAGTCTCAAATGTCCGCCCGTCCATACGTCCGTCCATGCACAAAAACTTTCTTCTATTTCAATGAAATTTGGTACGTAGGTAGAGGTCGATGAGTGATGCATGACAGTATGCAGTATGACCCGATCCAAGGTCAAGGTCACGAGCCCTTGAAAGTAGGAAATTTCAAAGGCTATCTCCTCCCCCATTTATAATGGGGGCTGGCAATTGACCACAGATTCTTAAATTAGGGGGCAATACTTAGAGCTTATCCAGGCCAGATTTTTATTTTTTGTCCTAATTTGTGTGTCACATGACTCTGAAGTTATTATTATTAATATTATTATTATTACAAAATTTGTATAGCGCACAAATTCAAGCATGCTCGAGTCGGAGGCGCTGGTGTCGCTGGGTGGGAAAATGGACTAGCCAGGGAGGGTAAATAAATGAGTTTTGAGATGACGTTTGAAGGAGCCAATAGATGGTGATTGTCTGATACTGAGTGGGATGGAATTCCAAACTGTTGGAGCTGCTGCAGTAAGTAGGCAATAAGTAGGAGTCAGCCGCCCGTACGGGGCTAATTTATTTTACCTACTGCACTGTATTGATGTAACTAAGTTTCAACACATTGGTGCAGTGAGTATAGGCCACAGAGTCGGTGAAAAGCACTACGATACAGTGGCATCTGTCATTCTAGCTGACTAACATGGTTAATTGGTTGACTATTGTGTCGAAAAAATTGAAATTGAATCAGCATCGAATTCTTTATAAAAAATCGAATCACGAGGAAAACCACAATTTTCATTTCATTTCAGTCCAAATTAATTTTGAATTACTGTGTTTAAAACTAACATTCGTCAAAGTGTAACTTTTCACGGCAATTTTTTGTTACTCTAAAGGCATCTAGGATCTATGCACGACACATAAGCCTGTAGCAACAGCTTGTTAGCTTAATTAAGAACTAGTTTGTAGATTAAATAGTGCAAACTAAAATCATGTTGTGAAGCAGATCAGTACAAAGCCTGGTGATGACCAGAAACATGGAATGGTTTTGAAATGTATTTGTTGAACTGTAATGCAGGATGGAACTAATGGTGCATCAGCCGACAGTTTATCTGCTGCAGTTGACTCGAGCCAGTCTGCTGCTGCTGCTGCATCAGTGAAACGTTCTCTTCTTGTTGATGCCAGCGATGCTGATGCTACCGACGTAGATATTAAACGTGTCAGAAATGAGACGGACGGTCTTTGAAATTGGTTATTCGTTTCTGCGTGTAGACAAGTTTGCAGTCATTTGGTCGCAGGCAGAATCTGTCGTCGTCAACTAGTGGAACTAGACTGTGGCAAAGCCGTCGTTTTAGCAGAAATGTTGTCGAGTTAGTGTACAGCTGTACATCACGAGAAGTGTTTTACTGTTTGTTTTCTTTTGCGTAGTAGCACGAGCTGTATTATACTATTACGATGACCTCCCTGTAGAGCGCGTGTGAACTGTATTATTTTGCAACTGGAACCTTAAACATTGCAGACTCGGTGAAATTGACTGACAGTCGCTCTGTAATCATCTTTGCCTGTTAGTATAGCAGCAGCTGTATGTCGTCAGTGCCACTGTTTAATTGCAGTCATGTGACTAAGGATTGTTAGTACCTGAAGCAAGGCAGCAGCTTTTACGAAAGTGTTATACATTTTGCTTTTTATTTATGTTTGATTGTTAGAACTGGTGGCTGCCATGAATTCTAATACAGTTTATATGCTGTTGGCTTGTTTGCACAAGGTGTTGTGGATGGTCATCTTTTTTAAAGAGTCTGTGTCTGCTAGATGATATAAGTTGTTTTAATTTGTCAGTGTACAACTTTTTATTACTGATAATGAGCTTGTTTTGTTGTTGCTTATTGTAGCCAGTTCAGACCCAGCTCATGTTAATAGTTGTAATGTATTTTTGGTTGCCACATAACCAAATCCGCATAATCTGCTACGAGGTCATATGCAATCACGGTAAGCAAAATTTGACCTAGACAGGTTTTCTTTAAATGTTGATTTAGTTGTCTGTTTGTATACTGTCTTGTCTTGGTTGGTGAAAATGAACTCAAAATGAAGGTATTGTCTTTTCACGCATAAACACGTGGCAGGTACACGTGGCAGTTCGGACAATTTTTTACATGTGATGCATATGCAGACTTTGCAGAGTTCATATGTGCTATATTCTAGTGGTTTTCTGTCACATGTCAGTATTTGTCACAATGCATTCTAAAGGCTTTGCCTTAGTCGCCCGTGGAATGTAGGTTTCTTATTCTAAATGTCCTTGTGAAATTCCAATAAGGTCTGTCCCAACCTGATGCTAAAAACGCACGATGTGCAAAAATTTGTGAATTTCAACGAGCGTGTCTATATGTTGGAATTTATAGTAAACAAGAACATAGTTGTGGAATAGTGCCATATTGAGTGACCTTTCAGCTACTGGAAATTCCTCATTGGCTAGAATTGTAAAATACAGGACATCATGCTGGAGGTCATTACAACAATAGAAATTTGTCATACTCGACTACAAAGACGTTTCATGGTCATATGCAATCATATTAGACCTGTCCATAAAGCTCAAAGGTCAACGCACTCGGGCGCCATGTGCAGTGGAGCGTGACATGCCTCAGAAGCCGGGTTGAAAGCTTATTTCGGGCGCGTCCGCCTTCCAGGAAAGAATTATTTCAAATAATTCCTATGTACATGGTGAACAGGGAGATAATCCCGGGCAGGAAAAAGAGGGCTCGACGGTGTCCTCTATAATGTGTGACCGTTGCTGACACCTTAAATAGCAGCAAGGTTGTTAATTGCGCCGGCGTGGTTGAAGCTGAAAGGCGTGGCTGGCCACTGGCTGTTGCAGCACACAGTACCAGTCAGGGCTAAGCTAGACGGTAGGCCATGTCTAGAGGGGGCGCGTTACAAATACCCGACAAGCTGCTCACTTCCTACATATCCCTCATCCAACCTACATGTCACGCATACACTAGCACACAACTACCAGTGCCCCTACTCTCCCTGGGCTAGTGCACTGGACTGGACCACTACGAGGTGTTAGCACTGAGGTCCACAGTAGGCTGGATCTTTGCCCGCAATAACGAACGAACGCAATCATATTAAACCTGCCTTCCTAAACAGGTAGTGATATGTTGGAAATAGTACAAGACAGCAGCTTAGTTATAATAGAAATTAATGGGAAATTATGTGGTCTGTTGGATTAGCGCCATTTACAGTGATTTTGACGCCACGTCAGCTATTTGAAATCTTTCTCAGCCCCATGCCATGGAAAACAGTATATCTTTACAGACAAATATGAAGTCGTAGTCATAGACATGTATAATTTTAAGCTGAAGGAGTGATCAACATCACAGGCAGTCATGTACACTAAACAAGTGGTATGTTTTGGAAACGTACAAGGTTGGCTGTCATTGGCATGCTTACTAGATTGCCATTAACTATTTTTGAGCTGTGCCATTTCCAGTGACCTTGAAGGTCACTACTTTGATCCTACAGACACTGAATATCTTGCCAAGGGAAAGCCATACCTAGACAAGCTTCCTTCACAAAGCTGATTTCACTTAACAAAATATTTTACAGATTAGTGTAACTTTACTGTGTGTAATATACATATGTGTGGTCACAATATGACATTTGTTGTTGCTATTTGTTGAGTTCTAAATAAAAGTGTTGCTCAGTATAACAGAGCAGCTGGTACTCGACTGGTGCAATTATATTGCAGTTTCACATGCAGAAGGTAATTGTTAGATATCAACACAATTAGTGTTTTATTTGTGTCAGTTCAACAATGTTTTTTTTGGAACACCGTTGCATTCACAATTGAGTAACACATCAGAACATTCACACTGTCTGTTATACACCACGCATCACTTGGGTAGTGATTTTCAATAACATAATTATATATTCTGAGTAACAGCTAGTGGTATTTGCGTGTACATAACGCATACATTGTTGTTGTGTTAGCCTTCGTTCTTGTAGATATATACACGTACGTGTCGTTCGAGTGATCCGTGAATCCACAATATTAGCAAGTGTGAATCTTGCATCTGTTGTTAAGTTCCACATCCACTGTGGTGTACTGCATGGGAGATGGAAGTCTTCTTGTTTTGCTTTAAGAAGTTTGCTAGTTCTGTTATTTGCATTCAGTCTGATTCAAGCCTAATTTCAATTTACTTATTCAGTCTAAATCTACTGTTGTTATATTTTTCTTTTAAATTATCTTACCCCAAGAATTAATACTTATTAAATTTTAATATTTGTAATATACATTGGTCATATCGCACCTTTAAGGTAGAAACCTTAAAGGTGCGATATGACCTAAATTGTGCTGAAAGTGTCGTTATACTCCAACCAACCAACCAACCCCTGATTCAAGCCTCAATGGCAATGTCTGAATTTTAACCAGTTTGTCTTCAGTGGTAGGTTTGAAGTTAACATTGCCAACAGTGACATCCATTTATTACTGTGGCACTGTGACAGACATGTTAAGATTACTGAAGAATGTGTGGACCACAGTTGGTGACAATGAATTACTATGTACTCTGAGTCAAAAAAAACTGCTGAATTTATTTTTGCAATAACTTTGGCAATACTGTACTACTGTGAAACTCTTTTATTTGGCTGCCTTAAAAGTTGGCAACTTCACGTGTAAATTTATCTTGGCTTTTGGCGCCTCTTATTTTGGTGAATTCAAACCACACAATTTTAAGGCAGCATACTATGTCAGTTAAAGCTGGTATATAAACAGTATTCACGCCCTTTAATTTCGCGGCAATTGTAACGATTGACATGTGGCAAGAGACTGCCAGCTTGAATGCGTATAGAGTGATGCAGACATTTTGCACACCTTCAAATACATTTTTGCTTGTTTTGTTAGTTTTCAGTTACTAAGTTGCTTGTAATAAAGGACAATTTCACTCGTACTGGTGATATTCTTGTATTATTAATAAAACTTTTTATCACATAAGGTGACCACATACAGAAGGTGTGATGGCCAGTTTTTCGAAAGGTTTAAGATATACAAATCATTTCTGATCACACCAGTAGAAGAATGACACAAATTGGTTGGAGTTTAACGGCACTTTCAACACAATTTAGGTCATATCGCACCTTTAATGTAGAACTATATTATAAATATTAAAGTTTAATAAATATTAATTCTCGAGATAAGATAACTGGAAAAGAAAGACACAGATTGGTATAGAACTGACAAGTTACTGCAAAAATCAACCTGGTACAGTTTTACGGCACAGTGCTATGTTAGTGTGATATATTATATGCTGTCGTCATGTGTCTGTCCGTCTGTCACAAATTGGTGTTCTGTGAAAACGGCTACCAAAGTTCTCGGCGAAATTCCAATGGCATCACCCCCAGTGGGGTCGCCAAACAGAGGTGTGGTAGGTTAAAAATGGTGCAAGATAGAGACATTGTTACTATGGAAGTCTAATAGTCGTATGCTGTCTATCGAAGTATGCTATCTATCGAATGGCACTATTTCCAGTGACCCCTATCTATTCAAACCCCCCATTTTCCACATTTTGTATCAAATCTCATCTTTGTAGTGGGTGGAAACAGTGACTTCAGATTTGGTAGGTAGGTTGATTATAGCCAAGTTCTAACCCACGGATGACAAAACAATACCAGAAAGGGATGTGGCTAGGTCTTGTAAACCATTTAAATTTTGGGAGGCACCAATCAGATCTCTGGAACCGCTGAAGATAGAGTTGTCAAATTGTATATACAGGTAGCGTACATCGTTTTAGCCTTGGGATAACAAACTACCTCTTAATGGACATCGTCAGAGACACGTGACCATTTCTTTAAATTTTGGTCTACCAATCATATCTCTGGAACTGGTGAATCTAGAAACTTTTCATTTCTTGTGCTAATTTATAATGAGAAGTAATAATGCATGCGTGATAGATTACCCCGAAAGGGATGTCTTTGGGTAACGTGATGCCTCTTGAAAGCGCCATTATGCCCTAACATACCCCCTACCATCCATCGCTGCTGTCTGATACCTTTCTATCTCCCACACCTCAGTACACCTCAGTAAACGCTGTATGTATTATCTACAATATCTTTACACATGAATTGGAAAGCACACATGTCTTGTAATTTCACATGCAGTCATTTGCACTCCAAATGTCGTAGTATCTCGAAAATGGTGCAAGATGGAGTCGTTATTGCAGACCACTAATAGTAAGTGATATGTATGGCCTATCAAATAGCGGCAATTTGGATGACCTTGAGTGACCTTCAAGGTCATTCACCTTCTACAAGCCTTTCCAAATGTAATTTTTTTCGTATTACTGTGCAGCATCTATGACAAAGTTTCAACTGAAATAGTGCAGTCCCTTTGCAAAGAAGCTTCTTAAATCAATGTATTTGCAATACACCCACATTAAAATTAACAGTATTTCATAGAGGAGAAGAATTAATCAGAAAACACACGACTGCTAATAATATTTTGCTCTTTCTTTTTGCGAGTCAATGCAACGTTTGTGCAACTGCCACAGTCGAAAAATAGCTGGTAAGTAAAACATTATTTAACGTATCTTAACATTTTAGTATAGTTATATCAAGACGTAATACCCTCATGACACAGCAAAACTAATTTTCAAAAAATTACATCATTAAATTACATAACAGTTCATAAGATCTATATACAAATGAAACATGTACAGACATGCCGTGCACGAACTGTCAACCAAACTAATGCCACAGTTCCGTGTACACGTAAGCTGTAACACAGAATAGTGGAAAGTAAATACTATTTGGCCTTATATTTTTCTCTGCTTAACATGTGCTAGGCTCTGTAATGAAACATCTGGGGTGTACAAAGGTAGGACTGCTTTAGACTGCAAGCTTTCACGATACCCAACCAATGATTTCAAAGCAGTGAACTTAGAAGCAAAAGTCAATTGCAAATTATGCATATGGCAGGTGAATGTTAGATGAATTCCTGAAACCCTAATGGTATATACCTTTGTAGTATAATGCTGTCTATGGTAAACAACAACTGCTGTGACAGTTGTTGCAATAATGTGAACAAGTGGTCAAAGAATTCCGATGAAAGGCTGCATCGCCGACAAATGGAATCGTCCGATCTTGACCCTTCCCTCCATCTAAGACATACAGTAGTTCCATGGACCACGTAAGTCAGCCCCAAAAATGACATCTCGATCGGTTCAACCTTTTTGCACATCTCACGCCAGAGACTCCCCCATGCTTTTCAGTGGGCTGGACAACCCCCAAAAATTGCCTCTTACTTGGACAATTAACCTACATCTAAGTGCGTGGTTTCTTGGGCCCACCCAAGACAGCCCCAAATGGCAACTCAATCAGTCCAGCCGTTTTCGCAGGGCTTACGAACGTGACCCACAGACTGCCAAACTGACTGACACACACAGACTGACCATGCTACTCCATCTGCGGCAACAGCCCGCATCTGACGCAATGCATGTGATGCGGCAATTACCACCTAACAATACACAGAATATTACTTACGGAATACAGATAAAAGCACCACATATGGCAATTTCACTACATTAATAACGACAACGTTATTAGCAGATTGTTTGGTTGGGGTTTAACGGTGCTTTCGACATAATTTAGGTTATATGGTGGCTTTAAAGTTGAACTATATCATAAACATTAAAATTTAAATGGTACAATGTACAGGCCAAGATTACTAGGAATAATTGTATGCCTGTTCTGACAAGAACTGTGCTACAGCTACACTACGCACATCGTTGTCCAGAACACAAAATGCAAACACGAAAATTTGAAACTCAAAAAGTCAATCAGTATTAGTGTCAGAAATCACGCACTCAATTTACCCACATTTGAGGTAATCGTCTGAGTCAACCCCACCGAAGAGCAATATAGCAGGGCCTCGCCCTGGGGGATATCGGCCTCACTGATCACTGATTCCCCGGTGCTGTGTCACTGTCACAATGCTAGGATAAAAACACTTGTACCATTTTTCTACACCAATTCTGGACCAGTGCATTCTCTCCTGTATCTTTTAATACCATCCCATCATGTCCTCCACCTATGTGCTCTGAGTGATGGAGAAATAATACTTCATATAAAGTCACCGAGCTAACTTGTACTTACTAATGCACCTCACCTGATACCCTTTTGAAAATTTACCTTCAGTTTTTGAAGATGTTATGTAATGAGCCACTTAGTTAAATAAATCGCCGATATTCGAGCATGATACTCATTTGTATGCATTCTGCACAGATGCAATGCTTACAAAGGCTCGTTGGTTAGCACTTCTAGACAGACATCTGGCACTGTCTACACCGTGCAAATCTACATGGTGAAATATTCCACTTGACACTGAAATGCAAGAGACGTGATATTAACCAAGCGTCATACAAGACACGACAGAGTCAAACAATGCATAGCAAACTTCGAGAATGTCAAATTCATTGAGCAATTAGACAACCTGCTTTTATGACTGGATCGAAAAACACTCGGATCTGAATAGGTCAGAGCTGCCATTGTCAAACTGGGTCACGTTTATCGTCAAACTTGATACCGACAAGGTAACTTTTGAGACCTTTTAAGACTGTCACTACCACTTCACTGATAGTCAGCAGGTTACCATTGGTTGATTGAAGTTTAATGGTACTTTCAACACAAAAAAACCACCGGCCTAAAAATATGCAAGAAGACAAAATGAAAACCTGCTTTATTTATGCTCTATATGCACAGTCAAAAATGGGCAGATCTAGTGATAACCATGCAGCCAAAGGATCTCAGTGACAATTACTTAGACAAGGCCCATACATTTCAATACAGTCAAATTTAATGACTGACAAGTTGGTGTTTTAAGGTAATCACATGGCTTTCCATATTGTGCATCTGGTAGTACAGCTCGTTAGATATGTCCACCTATATGGTGATGCCTTTTTTTCTAGAGTGAGGCTGTAAGCTAATAAACTGAGAAACAACACAGCAATGACGACGCTATACAAAAACCGAGAAAACAAACTCTACGTTACAGTACACACTATACAACCAGTCACGAAAACTCACATGATTAACTTTACACAGCAATCATCATGACAAACAACAGTCAGTGTGCACAAACATTCACTCATGATACAAACTGATATATACGAAACAAGTGAATTAATACGCCACAATAATGATAATAACAAAACAGTATCTTATCTACAGATATATAAAACTGTGCAAATAGCATCACGTGATGATGAGTTGTATAATGACAGTCTTTAACAGATAAGCTAGACAACAGTAACAATACGCATATGAACATACAAATCCGTACCAGTATGTGCGACACATAATCAAACAAGAAACTTCGCTATCGCAAACAGATCGCACGCCAGCTGCAGTGATAAGTACTACACATTTGCGTGAGAAACTGCATTTTAAACGGTTTGCAACAGGCGAGTGAAATGACCATGAAGGTTGGTGGAAATAGCACTACTTGATAGGCCAGGTATCACTTCCTATTACTAGTTGATAGTCATCATGTCAAATTTCTCTCTCTCTCTTGCTCTATATCCAACATATCACCACTTTTTCACTGTACATGATTGCCTACAACGTTGAAACGGTCCTTAGCTTGGTTATGACAGGTACAGTTATATGGCACGTATGACTTACTATTTGCCGGAAAATGCATTTTACCTGAATGTGCCGTATTTTCCAATGTCTTGGATTTAGAAAGGTTAAAATAGCTGAAGGGACACTGAAGGTCACTGGTAACGGTATCATTTGATAAGCTACATGATTTGCTATAGGTCTTCCACTGTAATCATATATTGTACCTTTTCCAAGTTATTAGCATTTGTTCATGAAAATAAAATGGGTTACGTGACCTTGATAATTCCCCCTCTGCAGTATAATTTATCATCAATTGGCCGGTACTAGCTATAGCTGACCTGTGTAATAAAGTTGAATTCGTAATTTTACACATGCCAAAGATAGCACATGGACAGGTTCGAAATTTTAGAGGGTCACAAAACTCCAACAAAGTGCACTTGGAGGTTGGCAATTTTCACAGTTAATCCATATACCAAATTTGAAATATATCAGTTTTACACTCTGCACAGCTCTGCTATGTTGACACATGACAATAAAATGCAGCTTCATGTTCAACTTCACAGTGGATCACAAAAAACTATGCTAGGTGGCAATCAGTTGGCCTCCAATATTCACATAGTGTGACTGCTAGTCATCAGCTGTGACAGTTACACAGTTCTGGCCAACCAACAAGTCTCAGCGGTCATCGATGAACCATGCAATGTGCTGCGACACACCCATGACAGTACAGTCAGGCAGAACTTACTAACAGTACTAACAAAGGTGGAATGGCTTGACTGAGTTGGCCTGGGTGGCTGGTGAAATACTAGGACAGTATAGCCACAAGGTCAGCAATCTCAGCAGTAAGAAGGCTTGATACAGAGTCCGTTTTTTAACGTGTGAAGTGATGCTACCACTAATCCAAATTGCCATGTGCTACAGCACAATGATGCATGTCACAGATAGACGTCACTGACTACAGTCTATGCGAACTACTCTAATCACCACCCCATGAAACCCAACTGTACATGTAAACAATCGACTCAAGTTCACTATTCTCAGAGACTAAAATATCTAAACCGACAGCACATATAGTTTAGATCACAAAAACCGACAAATCACGTAAACTTATCGCTGCAATACTAATGACAGAGAGGAAACGAAAACGTCACACACAGCACAGACCTCTATATACAAAAACATAGCACCATCAATAATAAGCATACTTTTTAACTACTGCAAATGCGCCTCTACAAACTTTTTATGCATTAATGCACACACACGCGCATCAATATGTAGTTACTGCCAATGCCATGTTGTAGACAAATTACAAAACACCATGCTGATGTTCTCCCACAACTTTTGCAGTGCACAAACTGTGGTTATAGCTGGTACAAAAATGGAATGTTTGAAATCGAACAACCTTACTTTAATGATTCTACAGATGACCGCATAACAACACAAAGCACTAACTTGTACATGGCTATCAACAAGGATTATGAAAAGCAACACACACAACAGCTCTATCACAGCTGTCTACAGTGAGTCATATACGCATGGACCGCAACTGCCATGCGACACAACAAATCTATGTAAACAAACTTTCGTCACCGGCCAACCGCAAGTGAAAGTATACATATAAATACAATCTGGACCACAAGTTACTATACATCTTTGCTATCAACTTCGCAAGAAGGCAAATGTTCTGGATTGTTGTGCCAACAGTTAGTGATATATATTTACTGTGCCTGACACAGTCAAAAATTACAGACTACAAAATATTCCGCCGGATTAAACACACAGTCCACATGAAACAATAACAAACAGCCAAAACTGCCCGATTATCATGCAGTGAGGCAAGATATTCAACAACAAAAAGGGAACCTGCTTCTTACAAATGACTCTTGGTTAGCATTACCAGCAGCATGGAACAGTGCTTGTATCACTGCTAACAATCCGGCGACAGCAATAGCAGTGCATACATTCTACAGCAATGTATTTGCTGCAGTCCGTTTAGACAAGCAAAGTTGCTGTCATCACATAAATGGTACTGTCGTTTAAAAGCAGCTAATACAATCACTGTCAAGATCACCAACTCGAAATGCTACTGCATCAGAACATACTCTGCTGCAAATGGCATGCATGCTGTGGCCATATTCATGCTGACTTACGGAATCCTGCTGAACATTGGCTTGACACAGTTGCCGAATGTTACACAAAAGGTGGATAAGAGCATGGACGTAAGCTACGGCTTACAATGAAGTGGCATCTGTGAGCCATTTGCAACAATAGGCAACTGCATCCATCCACTTGCCTGCTGCCCTTCGATCAGCCGCGTAACAGTCTCTGCGGTGACAACTTCTGTTGTCAATGGCACGGTTCCAGGAGCACACGATGTAAACGCAGAGCATGCTCGCCGTGCACTGTCGGCAGAGGAAAAACAGGCAAATGCATGGGATGAAGACTTGTTGTACAGAAACATTGTCAGCGGGCCATACTGCATACACAATATCTGAACAAACTGTCCATCGATCTGCAATTGAAACCACAACCATAACCTTTCACAAAGTTGCAACTCCAGCACAAATTTAAGTTAAAGAACAACAACAATATCACTACACACAAGTGAAGCAGCAGTATATGTTTTAATACCAAAATAAACAACAAGAGCCAGTCAGAGACAGCAGACTTTGCCCGGTGCAACCACCGGGAGAACTCAACCAAACAACATTGTCTACATTTAACTGGTGCCGCTATCTGGTGAACTGGACGGAAAAATGCATCATCTTAGATTCAGGACCATCATGTCAAAACATGACATCATCCGCAAAACCGGAATTATACAGGTATGTCTGTCCTCGTAATACTCGGAAATGTATGCTGGCCGCGTCGCATGCTGCCCCCTGGTGAGTCACGTATAGTATGCACCACCCGCCCTAGTAAGGTTAGATAAAAGATGCCACATGCCCCATTAAGTTCAGAAAAAGAAGACAGATGGCAGAT
>Ga0209780_1001621_pt1 | contig 15099 bp, 11 predicted proteins | sample WorMetexBAHAMAS2_FD_187384 | JGI IMG/M metagenome (GOLD analysis project Ga0209780, IMG submission 187384) | Marine gutless worms symbiont microbial communities from Max Planck institute for Marine Microbiology, Germany - Inanidrilus exumae... | ecosystem: Host-associated > Annelida > Digestive... | reverse complement strand
GTGGTGCTAGTGCACCTATTAACCTAACCTTAATCCTAAAAGGATGAGGTCGGGGTCAATGATCTGCGCTTCCTTCAGCGATTCATCACTGATGACAGGATGGACATAAAACTTGTGCCACTAATCCCAAGGACTCTCTTCTGGTATAAGTGGAAGAAAACCCGAGGTGAACCGGAAATAAAGGTTCACCTGGAAAAACCGCCCACGAGATAATTTTTACATTACAGCTACTGAATAATCAAAATTAATGATTTACTAACCACTGACTTCCAAAGGTTAAATATTAATAATTAACCCTATTAACCGTACTTTAATCCTAACTGACCCCGTCATAAGCCAATCAACTAGTTGCAGAAGCACAAACTTAAGAAATTACTTAGCTGCAGCAGCAACCAACAGTAGCATTCAGCCAATGTTAACTGCAGCAGTATAAAAAAGTGCAAATCTAATCTCTATGAACGCTTGTAACTGTCAGTGAGTTTATACACAGCGACGGACTCGATGAAAATATCGTGCTCAGAATGTACAAGTATCAACAACGTCGACTTGACTGCTTGTAGTTCTAAAGCCGCTACGTCAATTCCAATATATCGAGATGTAATCGGCCAGAAAATACGGACACTATTTCGGCATTATAAAGAACCGTTTACAAATATAAGAGACTGTGGAGGCGGAGAATAAGTAATCACAGTTATGTGGAAAAGTGTGACGAACAAGCCAACTAACTGACATCCAGTCAAAGTACTACAGCACAGAGAAAGCCTACAATATTTAACCCTCGTCAGATAGCCTTGTTCATGTCAGTCATTAATACCCTAACATTTGTCAATGTGACTCCAGCTTTGTTCCGTTGTGTATGGTCAAAACACAGGAATGAATTATGTTTTTAAGCCTAACACTGCAACAGGAACGTTCGGACGCCAGGTTCTGTGCAGACCTGCTGAAGTACTGTCACCATCGCTACATTAGTGACACGTCAAACATAATGGCACTGACGACACGACAGGTCAGCTCAGCAAATCACATCCACTATCTATGATATCACGAGTTTTCTGCAATTTTATTGCTGGATGCTAGTTTTCCACCTTCAACAAATTCCAACATTTCTGCTTTCCATTTTTCTACCATCATTTAAATTTTAAACTTGACATTGTCTATAAACAACACCGTTAAGTAACCAACCTAATTATACGCCTGTGTAGAAGGCGCATAAAGCCACAGCAAAAAGTAATGCCAAATACATAAGTAAGTAACTCACGGCTCATTTATTTACCACACTGCTCTTTGACATATCATACGTCAAATTCCTCAGACAGCAAATGCAATTCCAAGCTTCATGCGACCTCCTGCGATTCTGCTGCCAATGTACAGTACTTTTACTGCTGTGATTTGTGGTTTTCAACCACCACGTCAATCTGGCAGTAAGTAACAAACATTATTAGAATACATGCCAACATGGTTGACATTAAGCACAGAATGTTAGCCATGTCTGATACTTGAGATTCCTTACTCAAGCCAGCACAAAAGTATCCGTGTGGCTGAGTAACCAGATGATGATCGTGAGAGAATTCGTCGTGAGGTGGCCAGATGGGCAGCCGTCGTCGGTTCACCGACACACTCAGCCGACATCAGATCAGTATTCATTCACCTAGCTACACCGGAGACAGATGACAGACATTCGCTGCCCCACTACAGAGTTACATCAGCAGTCTGTGACAGCGGCTTTGGTGAGCTGGGCTGTGATGTCGGCGTGGACGGGTCCACAGCTGGCTCAGCCAGTGAAGGACTTGCCGGCTCGATGGTCGGAGATGACGGCTGCGGAGGCTGCGTGCCGACTGAGTAGTTATTACAGTTGGCAATGCCAGAGTCACGGTCACCCGCTGCACACGTTTCTTCGTCGTTGCACAGGCTTTCCATCGACTTGTACAGGAACAAGTAGTCTTCCTGTCAACAGCAACATGCAGTCACGTCATCTGTCACCGACAATAGCAAAACGGTAGAAATAGCAGCGGCAGTAATACCATCATCATCATTATCGCCAAACTCCACCAAAAAGTCATCTCTGTCACTGTGTTCTCATATTAGAAGACTTCCATGCTGAGGCCAGTCCAAAACTGACCATGTCCACCTGCTGCAGCCTGCTAGAATGTTGTTTCAAGGTTCCTTTCATTTCCTAAATCCTGGACTGACTTGATCGGTACATGACAAAATTAATTCATGGTACTCAAAGCTTGCCGAACAAGTGACACGTCCGAAGAGGCAGATGCGGCCAGTTCAAATAATGTTCGACTCTGGAGTGCTTCGTGCATTTCTTCTGATTACAATAACAACAGCAACAATGTTTACGAGAAGTAGTGCTACTGGCAGCATGCCCCGAGTGTCTTGAACATAAGAATGCAATATAGCTTGTAAGAAATCTAACGCCAGCGATCCCGTCCCGACCTACCGTAAGGCAAGTGAAGACAACTGATAGGTTAAACAAAAATAAAACAAACAGCACTACTAGCAGTAGCAGAAGTGTTGACAGCGGCAGCAAATGACATTAAGTACAAGTTATAACAATAGCTATAGAAGAAACCAGCACCATGATCCATGCCAGCAATGTTTTTGTGCCTCTTGACCGTGACTTCAAAATAAATGGGTCTCCAGGACTCATGGTGGAACATTTCTCTGCCAAGTTTGATGATACTGGCTGCACGGTTTTACTGAGACATCGTGTGGAGAAATAGACAAACAGACACATAACACTGCTGACAACCCCCTCCACACGACTACTGTCGGCGTGGGTAAAATTGTTTTACTGCAGTTTCAATTTGAGACACTTGGACCTTGGCACTTGACAGTGAAGCTGCTCATCTCAACCGTCAGTTGCTGGACCAATAAAGAATGAGTTCAGTCGTTGGAGTTCCGTTCAGTACTTCGACTGTTTCAAAGGACACGAGGCCTGTAAAAACCCGATCCAATTATCCACAGCGATTCTCTTGCGGAGACGTGGACCAACTTGGGACTAATTTCACAGCTTGGACTAATTCCGTACACGAAGGCCGACCAAACAAAAATGGCAGTCGGAGACATGAAAGGAGTGAAGAAGAACGCACCTCGGTCGGCCAGATGCCGGGACGTTTCATGCAGTACAGTTTGGAGACGGTGTAGACGTCCACGCACGCTTCATGGTGTAGTGCGTCATACAATGTCATCAGTGCACAAAACGTTGCAGCTTCTACGCCTCCGTATCTAGCAGTCACGTCCACCAGCCACTACCACTGCTCGAATAGTCTCTTCTTACTCACACTCAACATTCCATTATCGGCCATTTCAGAGACGTGTCTTTCTAGTGTGTGCCAGTTACAACCGGCAATGTACATATGACAGTCACTTTGCCTATAGTGCTTCAATGTTGTTTGTTGGGTGGCATCTCACCAGTAAAAATACAGCTCCATCAACAGCTCTAGCTGTAACATGCTACTTTAGCCAAGTCGCATACTACTGCTGAGCGTAACCCACAAAGAGTACGGAAAAACTATACAGTTACACAAGGTGTCGCCCTAACGGGACGTAACACCACTGGCCCGCCGTGGAGTGTTACAGACGACGACAGACAATAACGACCGACGCCAGATCACAAAACAATACTGCCCTCACCCTACACTATGTGTAGGCGGGCCAGTAACTACAGCTGAACACGTGCATAATTAACAGTAATACTTATCACTAACACACACTGTGTTACGTACAATTATTATCTGACAGCGATACACAAGCAGCATCGTGACAGACATACTTGTCGACAACAATAACGGGTCCCTGCGACTGTTCATGGTCAGCGAGCCAAGCTTTCACTTTGTTGATTAACTCAAAGACATTACGGAGTGGAGAGAACGCAGCTGGCCAACTTGGACACGCAATCATCTTGACCACACACTCATAGTCATCCTACCACACACGTAGACAGCCGTATCCACAGGGTGGCACAGAAACAGTGACTCAACCAACACTCCCACCTAGAACTTTGCTAAATGCTGCCAAATATTTTAAACTCTTCTTTCTTTGCTCCAAATCTCAAATGTGAAACTACACTACCTTGTGAAACATCTGGTTCCCTTCCGACTCACAGCAGACAAGTTCGTTTTTTTGCACCACCGTATACTGTAAAACCCTTAGGGCCGGTTTTTCCACCGAAAATTAATCTCCCGTTAACCTTAATGGGGGATTAACTCCCATTAATTAATGGGAGTTAATCTCCCATTAACGTTAATGGAAGATTAATTTGCGGTGGAAAAACCGGCCCTTAATGTTTGTGTGCCCTTTATTTTGCGAATTTTGCAAGCTAAACAAAACCGCGAAATTAAAGTGTGAATATCGATACTATACCGACTTTCATTGGCATTACTCGTGTGCTGGAATTGTGTGGTTTGAATTCACAAAAATAAAAGGTGCCAAAATAATTAAGCACGTGAAATCGCCAACTTTCAGGGCAGCCAAATTAAAGGGATTTACAGTACCTCTTAGTGACACGGGTCCATGTATCATTTACTCTATCTGTGCAAAGTGTGGATATTTCTTAAAAAAATTCCATGGAGGGTATGCCTTTCTACAAGCAACAAGGGACAATAATGTAGATCATAACTCTTGTTGCAAATACAGTCCAGACCAGCAGCTGTGCCACAGACGACAATCAAAAGTTAATTGCGCATTATTCTCATTTCCAGAATCACAGAAAAAGATTATAAAAGATTATAATCATGTCTGCTATTTTTATCGCCAAAGTGTGCAATAAGATGACATCGTATCTGTCAACTGACAATGCACAGTGAGTGAGAGAACACATCATGTAAGTACATCGTATCTGTCAACTGACAATGCACAGTGAGTGAGAGAACACATCATGTAAGTACAATTTAGGCCATTGCAAGTAACCCAAAGTTTACGATATAAAAATCAACTGAACACTTGCAGTAAACCACAAGCAAACATTGTAACAAAAATGCACCGTTTCTTACTTCTTTATAAAACACTGTGACAGATGGCCTTTAGTCTGATACAGAAAAAATGAGTACAACAAGGTGTCACCCTAATGGGACGTAACACTACTGGCCCGCAGTCGCGTGCTACCCCTGGTGAGTTACGTTGCATATGAGCTGCCGTGGATCGTTACAGACGACGACAGACGCCAGAGAGCATCAGTCTGGCCATCCTACACTACGTGTAGGCGGGCCAGTAACAAAAGTTGTAAAATAAAAGTTACAAAGTGACTCTGAAGATACTGTTTTGAAAAATGATAGCAGTACGGCTTGATGTATTTGGTTGTAAGTTTGCCACGTACAAACAACAGTCAACGTGATCACATACCTGTGTTGATTGGAGGAGAAAATCTGTGCTGCTATAGAGACCGTCTTCCACATAATTTTGAAATGAAACGTGGAAATGACCAAAATCTTCAGCAGCGTCGTCTTTCTGAGGCCAAAATCTTTTGAATTCCTACAAACAGTCATACAACATCAGCAAATTGCATTATACATAAGTTAACAGCACAAATCTTCCAGTAGACACATCTACACACAGACTGTGCCCTGGCAGCCACCAAGCCAACAGTGTTAAACTAATGAATCTAACAGTGAAATAATTTTAAAATTCAGTCAACAAAAGTTGTTGTTAAGATAAAAACTCAAGTGTCTAGTTGCTTATTGAGACACTGTATAGGAAGAGAGATCTGCGCCGCCCCAAGGGCCCTGTTGACATGGTGTTTATCAGTTCTTAAATAATAATGTACAAAAACGAGAAACGTGATTACCTATTCACTACACAAAGAGATTAACAACGTTACACAAAGATGAATGTAGTTGTGCTATCAATAAATAAACAGTTTCATGTAAGAACATACTTCAATGCTTGGTTGAGGTTCATCAACAAAACATGGCACAACTGTGTGGCATAGATGTTTGTTATGTTTTACAATGATATCAAAGACACAAGAAGATGTTATACATGTACAACTGAATCTGTGTGTCTGTTTCTTTGTTCCCTATGTACGGCCAGTGACAGTTATGAGCAGATCTGCATGAAGCTTGGCAAGTGGCATCCCTCACCCTCTGGATGATCATCGAGGTTAGCGAGCGCCACTCAAGTGCACAGGCTCGCGCTCCGTGCGCCGTCGGTAAATCACTGACAACTGTGCACATCTCACTAGCAGTGCAAGGTGTCACCAAGCACCATAGGCTTAAAGGTGAGTGGCGCTAGTATTAAATATATTGAATAATACCCAAGAAGTTATGGATTGATTGGTGAATGTTTCTTCTGGTACCAGCTCTCACCCTGGTAGTCCAGTAGTACCGGACAAAGAGCCGTTAAATGGACTACAGTTATTGTTGTTGTTTTGCAACTGGTCACAGCACTGCTGCTTAGACAGATGAACCTGACCAGTCAGAGCTAAACGATCTGACAAAAAGAACACAACAGGATCGATCTGATCAAACCTCAGAACACGACCAAAATAAAATGGTACAACACTCACCACGTCATCAATGGTGGAAAGCAGGACAATGCCGATGGAATTCTGATCCCAGATCATGTTCCAGAAGTCCGAAACTGTATCGACAAGTGGATGCTGTGTTACAATGAACTCATCGTTATGAGTGTAACCCTGCCACAGCATGTCAGCCATGTTTACACTCTATCAGCCATATTAACATTTCGGTAGGTGTGTGCGATGTGTGCGTGACGTGCGGGGAAGGAGAGGTTAAGTACAAGTGAACAACTTGTTGGGTATTTATAACATGCCCCCTGTGGACATGGCCTACTGTCTGGCTTAGCCCTGACTGGTGCTGTGTATTGCTCCAGCCAGTGGCCAGCCAAGTCTATTTACTTCAGCCACGCCAGCACGGCCAACACCTTGACGCTGCTAATCAAGGTGTCAGCAATGGTCACAGTTTATAGCGGACACGGTCTAACCGTCTATTTCCTGCCCGGGATTCTCTCTGTTCACCATGTGCGTAGGAATTATTACAAGTAAGTCCTTGGTAGGTGGACACATCCAGACTGAGGTTTGAACTACTGCACACGGCGCCCGAGTGCTTTGACCACTGGGCTACAAGGGCAGGTGAATGCTATGTAGTGTCAGCATACGAATTAACTGACTAGTAATTGAAGATCTTAATAATCATGTTGCTCTATAACTCTCAAAGGTTCCTCTGACGTAAAAAATGTGAAAAATAAGTAGGGAGGAAAAACTGAAATTAGCAGTAATCATAGATCGTGCAATGCATAGACTGCAGAGAAGGCGAACCTGAAGAAATGAAGCATTTATGTAGTCCGAGCCTTCAACACCGGCTTTCATTGGAATATGAACACGAGACAATTCCACTGATTAACAACACAAACAACTCAAACCCGAGACAAGTAATCAATTATCACTATAATCAGTTTTAATCAGTATTAAAGTGTCAGTGTGCTCTGACATTGTTGGCTAGCAATATGAAAAGGCATTAGTCCTCTAAAATACACAGAATTCAAATAATCTCCAAGTTTGCTTGAAGACATTTGAGGGACTTCATATCCAGGTAAATAATTATCAATGATTTTCAATATTAACATAATGACTACGTGCAGAAATGCTGCAAGGTATTAATTTTGTGTAAAAACTGAATAAAACTAGAACAGCATTCAGTAGAGCGCATACCTCCCTCACCAACCTTGACATTCCGCAATTTAATCGCCTCATCCCCTGTGACCGAGGGTATAACTGACCAAGTTTGGTGACAATCTGACTTAAGTTGGTGCCAGGTAGTTGTTCATAAACATACATGTATATACCTACCGATGCGGACAAAAATATAACCTCCCATCACCTTCGGTGGGGTAGGTAATTAGACAAAACGTCATTGCAAGTTGCAAAATTCACCAAAAATAATGGCAGATAATCAAAATCAAAGTAACTACAGCTCATGATGTTTCTTATTCGCCTAATTATTATCCAAAACATCAACAATAAACATTCACAAATGCAAGAGGTTTCAAGAACAAGTCCTACTAAGAGACGGAGTGATTTTCTATCAACATGTCAGAACGGCACTAAAAATGCACGTCAAGCAGTCATCAGCAAACCTGGAAAGAAAGACGTGGAACGATTTTTGCTCTCATTGACTGCAGCCTGCGCTGAATGGAAGTGATACGGCTTTGCTTCAAACGATGTCACAAGCTGACATTGTCAAAACATACACAGTCAATCACACATCCAACGAATACCAACGTTCATCATCTCCATTTCAATGCCTGTTTTCCTGGGTAAAATTTGGTTCTCCCTAGTTTCTTCCTCCATTTCTTTTGAAAGAAAAACCTGTGTGGATAAATGGCACAGGTATTTTATGGTCTGGATATCCTTTGAGTTATCCAATGACCTAAAGAAAACAACCAGTGACCTATGACCTCATTCTTTCTTCATCTACCACCCAACTCCCAAGGAAAGAGGTGTTGGCCTCTATGCCAGCCCTTCTACAGTGCTATTAGTCTTCCTTCAACTGCGCCCTGGCCCACTACCAAAAAGGCACATTATAGTGTTGTTATGGTGGCAGGAATTTGCAACTCGGTCGGTGGCAGTGTTTTTTTTGACATGCTACCGTGGTGCCGGTGGCGAATATCGATCAGTGTTAAAGCTAAGGTTGTTAATCGATATCCAGACAGCCACTAGCCGCTGGCCGTTTCTGTTTTGCTGTAAACTTGGACATATAGTTCATTTATCTAGATGGATATGCTGCCTGGCCTTTATGGGCATGCGGTATGCACCATGCATTGCCGGTCAATCTGTCCTGTTCCATTCCCCTCATGCCTCATCACAACACACACATCAACCACTGCCGCCGTTGCTAACAAGTGGACTGATTGCACTAGTAGTCCTAGGTACAGAATTATGTTATCACTACTCCTCTATAGTCTGAAGCTGTGAGCACAGTGTCCGATCCGACTCAACTCAATTCAACTCAAACGGTTCACAGCTTGACAACCAAAGTTCTAAAGCCTACAAAACTTCATAATTAATGTCTTTTTACTGTTCCAATCCAGCCTTTGGCTGCAATACATCAATAAACTGCTAGTTCAGTGTTGTCACTAGTACTGTTGTCAGTACCTGATGCTGGGCATGCAGTGGAGTATCGCCGTTATCAGCTGGTGTTGTCAGCTGACGGACGTATTGTGCAAGATTGACATCTTTCACCTCCGTCTCACCACCATTGCGTATGAACTCAACCAGTGCGTCGTGCACAAAGCTGTACTGATCCTAAACACACACCAAGTGATTACATCAGTTTATCTTAAATAGGGTCCTCATGAAGGTCTTTCAAACTACGTTGATGGACGTAATTGCAGTGTCGATATTGGTTTGGCCTACTGGAAATGGAGACGCTGATTGCCAAGCGCAAGCAGAGGTTTATGGCCAAATACGTTCAGTCTGACAACGTATTATGTCAACTGTTCGCTCACGCTGAAAGTGTGCAACGTGGCAATTTAGACATTATTTGTTTTTCTTTTCTTTTCTTTTTATTTATTGTATTTATTCTTTTCTTGTTTGCTGCCAATTAACTTGGTGAATAAAGTAGACTAATACTCCACGCACGACCGACCAACCATCATCTCTACACAAACTAACATGATACATCAGAACAGATCCATAAAACAACTTTGTAAGAACGAATTTCACCAATTTCCCTTCAGCGCTTTGATGCACTCGCATAAATGGCAGGCGGGGCATCAGCCTGTGATAACATGAAACATAAATCTCAAAGGTTTGCTTAAGAAAGGTTTGGTTTTGCCTAGATGTCCAGACAACTAGGATAAATATACAAAACTGAGTGTATTAGTAATAGTAGTAGAACAACAGCAGCAGCAACAACATCAATTAATTACCAGCATCACTGATTAGAGTATCTGTTCACAAATAAAACAGTACACCCGCTGTGTTTTTTTTTGTTCAACTGCACTACTTTTCTCCACAGACTCAATGCACTGACCCTAACCAGCAGATATCACCCATTGTCCCATTCTTTCGTAATCTACTGCCAGAGTCATGAAACAGCAGTGAAAGCTTACTTCAGTCTGGACAAGATAGCTGCGCTGACTGCGAATGTGTGACAGAAATCCGAACACGTTGACGGTCTGAATGTCTCTGATCTGTCGCATCATGCTGTCTAGAACAATGTACGTTCCCGTCCGACCGACACCCGCACTGCAATAATCACGCAATCAATGCTTCGTATTACTGTCAATAAGGAGAGGATTAGAATGACAATATCACACCAAAAAATATTACATATATATTACGGTAACTGTTATTTAAATTCAACATGCAAATCAGCATATAAAGCTCTGCACACAAAAGTAGTTCCAACTGCAAGCAGCACTAATGTACTTTCTGTATTGAAAAGTCGTCAAAATACGTATTTCAGGAACATGTTAATGCCAGTTCACAGCACTCAACATAAATATCATTAAACAACACCAAACATCCACATCAATGGTGAAGCAGCATCAAAAGTGCTGTAACATGCAGTACTGAATGACCACGACTCAAAGACTGGGAAATTCCAGACATTTCCTTGACTCTTCATGACACTCTTAGCACACTGCAGTTACTCACGTCACGCTTATGTCATTGTCAGTGCCATCAGTAGACTATATACGTCATTGCATATTCTATTAAATGTTCAAGATAATTTACTAAGCAGCAAAATATATAACTGATTGACTTTGTTAAGTTTTTACGTCCCACCCGATACATACACTGAGGTTCAAAAAACTCCCACCCCTTTATTCACATGACTGTAGTTTCTACAAATGTTGTCAGATTTCTATAATATTTGGCAAACGGTGTGCTGAGTTAATTTGCAACATAGCAGTTATTGATTTACCCATCTCACCTACTTAATGCTGCTACACTACCTTGGGAAACATCAATTGTTGTACTGGGCAAGACAGTGTTCCAGCACATCATGCACGTCAGACGATGAAGCTCCTTTAGCATGAAATGCCAAAATTAATTCCTCCAAACTTCTGGCTTCCAAACAGTCCTGATCTTAGTCCTACTGACTGTCGAATATGGGACATAGTGTGTATCAGACGCCAGTTTGAGACGTGACTAATGTCAGACAGCACTTTATCGACACATGGAATAGCTCATCGCAGAGCACTGTGAACAATGCTGTTGACCAATGGCAGAAGAGACTTCAGGCCTGTGTAAATGCAAAAGGACATTTGAACACCTGCTATAGTAATTTAACTTGAATTCAAACTGGTTGTGCAGATACACTGGATGTTGTTTTAGACTGTGCAACTGTAATGTGTAACTTTGGTTCACAGGACTGAAAGTTATCATCCATGGCAAATAACTTATGAATGAAGGCAGCAAAAAGCGCGATATTTCATTACTAAATTGTACAATCGAAGTGGAGGTTTAACAGTTCTGGGAAAGTTCTGGCGAAAATATCGAGGGTTGGCAGTTCCGAATTCCCTGATATTTCCAGACAAGCGGAAACCCTGGCAGTAATGTATTTTGGTTAATTTGATTAACTTACCTACCGTAACACTCTCAATATTAGATCAGATGCTTGCAAACAACACAACAGAAATACCTGCAGTGGACAATGATTGGTCCGGCAGATGGCGGATTGGCCGCTGTCGACTTGGCAACAAATGCCAGACTAGGCAGCGTGTAAACTGGAACTCCATGGTCTGGCCAGTCGGTGTAGTGGTACTGATATACAATTCTCTCACTGACACTCTGCTGGCTAGCCATCAGGCTGCTGTAACGCTGTTAACAACATAAAACACGCAAGCCATGTAATGTTGCTGTGCTGCAGACGGCAACACCCTGAAACAAAGGTTACGGGTCTTGTCTCTAAAAGTCAGTCAAAATGTTACCACAACACCACTGACACCCTGCCAAACTAACACTGTTCTAGAACTAAACGCAATTCAAAGCATTGATCAAAACCTCACAAAATCACCCGCAGGCATCATCCTTTATTGATCTGCCACTTGAGAAAGGATGCCACACCCTTTATTCCAGCTCTTAACTGCCAACAACGGTCAACAAAATAGCTCTGATTCAGTACATCATTACGATAATGACAAATCTCGGTGTTGCCTTTTTGAGAGTCTTGACAGGCGACCGCACTGAGAACATTCGGACTGTGTAGTGAGCTGTGACGTTGGTGCTGAGTAGATGGACTGTCAAGCCACTGTCGTACGTCTGTTCACCTTCACTCGGCCAGTACTGGTCACACTTCCGCTGAACACACACAACTCTCATCTTATCAACATCAACTCTTTCACATTCAACAGTCAACATCACCTGTTTGATAACTCCCCATGACAATAACTCCATGGGCCCGACTCACAAAAAAAATCTTAGGAAAAATCCTAAGTTTATCATACGTTTTTCCCAAGTTTATCTTAAGTTATAAAGTTAAGATTTTCATAGAATTTAACATGTAATTTATTAAAGCAATCTTATAACTTACTAAGTTCTTCCTACATATATGCAGACAATTCTGTAAAGAAATGTTAAGTCGTTTTTGAGAAATTGCATTTTTCTTATTAAGGTGATCTTAAGTTTTTCGTAAGTTCATCCTAAGTTTATCTTAAGATTTTCCTAAGTCACACTTTATCCTAAGTTTTTAGTAGGTTTGTCATAAGATTTTTTTTGTGAATCGGGCCCCAGATTCATTGCACTTACTGTTCTTAAAATAATGTCCATATTCATTGTGTAAATCTTTAGTCACCATGTCTGGTAGAAACAAAAGGGAAAAGGAAACAAGCAATACATAAATAATTAATGACGATAAATTACCAAATGTTACAGAGGAGAGACTTAACTATATTTATTTAACAAAAAGTTACCAAACTTAACTTAGATTATACTGACAGTTAATAACAGATAATAACTTTACTTACAGTTTCAATTACCGTTAGTGAAAATATCACTGCAGTCAAGTCACTCACCCGTCCTTTTTCCATCAGTTTTGTGATCATGACTATTACTACCGACTCTAGCTCCCACACCATACGCCAAAAATCTCCAAATGTAGATGGCAATGGGCCTTGAGTTGCTACGTACGCTTTTTGCTTCATGTAACCCTACAAAAAATCCAAACTCTATCCTGCAGCTACATCAAAAATTGTCAATATGTAACACTATATCTAACAGTTCTGCATTAGCCACAACTAAACTGAATTCTTAAAATCGTCACCTATGTCAATGGCAGTCACGGGGCAGGGTTTGTCACCGGCGTTTGTCCATTTATCCACACAGTATCTCAAAAACCAATACAGCCAGGATCACCAAACTTGACACAGATATGTTTCACCATTAGTCCTGAACCAATCATTTTGGGGTCAAAAGGTCAAGGTCACGAGGCATAAAAAACACAGTGCCGCATGGGTTTTTGCACTCTTGTGAGTGCTGGCTTCTTCTAGTTTTTAAATGTTCGATACAATACCAGCATACAATGGCAGACAGTTAGACGGGTACTGCACTATACATATATGCTACACCGGTGTCTTATAGCAAAAATATTATTTAAGACACAAACTTAACTCACATCGATGAAGTTGGCATTGACGTAGTCTGAAGTACGTGGTTTACCAGAAAGAGACTTCAGCACAACACGGCTATGGTCGTCTGTGGACAGTAATCAACAAATACCAGTCAAACAAACACATCAAACATTTTATGCTACACAAACAAAATCAGCAAATGAAACAGATTAAACTGAGCATGCACTGCAGAAAATACTTACAAGCGAGAATATTCAAATATCTGTTCTTGTTTTTGTTTTCGTCGGCTAACGACTGTGAGCTTGACAGCGACGAAGGTGGCGCAATTTGATTTATTTCCTGGTAATCGGCAAAATAAACACAAACAGTATCACTTTCACTTCATGATGAACTGTTTATTTATTTTAAAAATTTGAAATAAATATCTACATTTTTCGTAAGCAATGGAATATCTTTACCTCGTATTCTTGTGACAGCAGATAGTCACCATCAGCATGCAGCGATGTGACATGTACTTCAAATGCATTGACGTTGATTGCTTCACGCAGAGAACATGAACGGGCATCTACACCAAAATTATGAATGCGTATGAATAAAACAGCTTAGTTCATTAACTCTTCCACATTATGGTGAGGCTGTTCACCAAATGAATACAACAATAAATGCCAAATTTTGGCAATTTGCAAAAATGATGTAAAGCATTATCTTCCGCCGATCACAATTTACAGCACTACATTAAGGCATAATTACTAATAATTACAAGTCATACAAAAGTGCACTGAAAAATCACTCAGAATCAACATACTTCATAACAGAAATTATAACACCCTTTTGTTAGCTAGAAATGGAATGCAGCAATCAAATTTGCCGAGACTTAACATTTAAAGTTCCTGCATTTACATGGCTGGCGATAACGACGTTTGTTTCTGCTTAACCAGTCTATCTTTCTCGAGTTACTCCATGTCAAAAGAAGAATTTTTAATAGGGCCAATGCCTCTCCTGTCACCAAAACATTAGCAGGAAAGCAACAAAACACTGTGCAAAATACTGAATCACTTGAAAACATGCAGACAGGACAATGTAAACAATGTGCCAAGTCACACGGCAATCACCTACCATATAGAGATGACAAAGGAAGGTTTGGAGCTCCTAATGTTTTGTCAACTATAATCATGTCAAGATCACCAATGAACTGATATCGGATCTGCATGTACCGCCTACCGACAAAACAATTTACGACAGTAGCATAAGCCGTGCACAACATTTGAACAACAAGCAAAAACTTCATTGCTCATAGATGAGAATTTAAACAGCACAATAGCACAGTATTAGGCATAAAATGTAATATACAATAACCGTTTTGCATACAGTAAAAAAATAATATAAATAAAGAGAAACAAGAAGTTAAAAAATTTTTGGAAGGGAGCACCCATGATAGGAAGTAAGTTGATCGGGAAAATATGTCAATTGACATCAACATAGATACACTGAATCACTAACACACAGAACTAATATGCTAAATAAGTAGTAGTTCTTTTTATATTTGCTACAAAAGAT
>Ga0209780_1001619_pt1 | contig 15101 bp, 13 predicted proteins | sample WorMetexBAHAMAS2_FD_187384 | JGI IMG/M metagenome (GOLD analysis project Ga0209780, IMG submission 187384) | Marine gutless worms symbiont microbial communities from Max Planck institute for Marine Microbiology, Germany - Inanidrilus exumae... | ecosystem: Host-associated > Annelida > Digestive... | reverse complement strand
GAATATAACGTAACTGTCAGTGCTCATTTATTAAGCACAACATGCCAATGATCGATTTCATGTACTGAGTACTCAGTATTTAAAACTGATCAGAGGCAAGTTGTGCTTGATAAAGAGCAGCATATCCGCTTTTTTGGACCCAGTCTGTTACGTCTGTCTGTGAACATGCTTGACGCCGAGCTGTACAGATGCTCACTAGCAACGGATGTCGGTGGCGCAGACTGCCAGACAAGTAGCGTTTCGCAACACGTGTGACGTTGAGTACAGGTGGTGGTTTTCACGCCACCAGTCCCATGCTGTTGGATACTTGCTGCTGTTGACTGGAGTTATACACAGAAATATGTAACGTACTGCATGCAGGTTTGATGTGCAGTGGGCCGCATAAACATACCACATTGACGACGGGGAAAACGGGACAGACAAAAACCGAACCGAAAACCGCGGTTTTTCTTGCAAAACCTACCGCAACCGACCGACAGCAAAATTTTTGAAACCGTAACAACACTACTCGGGGAACACCACAGGATGAAGTATGCAAGGACGAGTAGTTACTACTGCATTTAAAGTGGAAGGAGCGAGATGACAAGTAGGACTTGAAACAGTTGAGAACAGAGCCATGAATATAAACCAAGACAAATGCAGCTCTTTGTAGACACAGTAGTCCTTTTGTGTGATTTTATACTCAACTGTACTGCAGCTTATCTCTTTTGTACTGTGCCACACCATGTTCATGTTGTTACACTATTCGTTGATTGAAATGTATATTTGCAATTGCGAAAATTTACAAAATAGTGCAACGCGCATGAATGTGAGTGTGACCAACACACACACACAGACAGACAGATCATGCTACTCTGTCTATAGCAGTAGGCTGCATTTTGTGCACTGAGTGCATGCAGTGCAGCCTAAAAAGTGATAGCAGAAATGTTGTGCTCTGACAGACATTGATATAAATTGTTTTCATCTGTATAGTGCTTATTGTAATGTTTGCTGTGTTACCAAGGTTGTTGCATGAAGATTCAGACTCATCATAGCTGCTGACCTGCTATTTGTTGAAGAAGACATTGTGATATAATCACTTCAGTTATTGGATATCTCTGTGTCGTGTTGCAAAAAGCAGTCGGCTGCTACTTGTTTGTTTCTCATAATGTGCTGAATGATTGGTTAAGCAAGCAACACATTCATTAGAAGGTTGCCCGACCATGTCTCGAAACATACCACCTGATCAGGTTATACTTTGATATTGTATTTGTTGTATAGTCAAACCCTCTTAATATTACTTCGGTTTATGTCACACTCCGCTTTCTGTCACAGAAAACTTTATCTTCGGCTAGCTCCCATTGAATATATCCAGGCAATACTCCAGCTAATATCACTCCGCGTAATGTCACAAATCTGTTAATGTCACTATGTATGAATGCACCATGGCTTTAAATGCCCCGCTTATTGTCACAGATCAACCACCACTCCACCGCTGCAAATCACTTGGTGTCTAGCTGATAGCATCACACTACCTGCTGACACGTCGTGTCGCCAACATCTGCTTATTACATGTTAATTATAGGCTTCCCGTGGAGGTCAGCTTCAATGCAGCGACCGTGGCGGGGAGGCACAGAGTTGGAGGCACTGTATACAGGTTGCTGCATGCAGAGATGGAGGGAGGCTGTGAGACCATGTCATGTGCCCTGCTTTCTTAGATTTCAACGATATCCTGGCTTGACTTGCCTCTGCATGCCGAATCACAGTCAGCGTTAAGACCTTGTACCATGTGTATAGTAAGTCTGCAACTGCTAAAATGATCTGTAAGTGAAAACTCGTAGATTTAGATTTAGGAAAAAAATGTAAATCTATAAAATTGTTAGATGCAAACGTCAAGTGCAAAGACATTGCAGAAATATTTGGCATTGACGTGTCAACAGTATTGAAGCTGTCGAAAAACCGGGACAAAATTGTTAAGGAGCATGACACTTTTTGGTATATACAGCAAATGTGCAATGAAAACCGTGCTGGACGTTTATGTTTACGGCAGTACAGTAGTAAAGAAGTACAGTACAAATAGTTGAATATTGACATTCACTTCAATAACGCAACTCCTCTTAATGTTAACTCCGTGTAATATCACATAATATAGACAGTCCCTCTAATGTGACATGAAACGGGTTTGACTGTATTTATATTTGTAATCAGTAGAATGTATACTATGTAACAGCTGATGCCAAGTGATTGTGTTATTTGCAGTGTTATTAATGCTGTAACCTCCCCTCCACTTTCCATTTTACCTGTCGTTTTCAGGGGAACTTTCGCTAGTCCGTTTCTCCTCGGTTCTCTTCCTGCACATGTTCCGTTAAAAAAGATAAAGGCATAGATTTGTATAGCGCTTATTTATGAAGGTCATCTCTAAAGTGCTCACGATGGCACGTGTTAAAGGGATCACACAGTTTTATCTGCCACCCACACATTTATCTACGAATGGAATGAGCCATCCTGCCCATACTCCCAGCTGCAGAGTACTGTAAAACCCTTAATATTGACGCGCCCTTTATTTTGCGAATTTTGAGATCTAAACAAAACCGTGAAATTAAAGGGCATGAATATCGACACTGTGCCATCTTTAATTGGTATAGTATGTTGGCTTAAAATTGTATGGTTTGAATTCACCAAAATAAAAGGCGAAAAATAATTTTGAATGTGAAATCGCTAACTTTTAGGGCAGCCAAATTTAAGGGTTTTACAGTATTACAGCAGTTTGGCCGTTACTCATTTCCCATCCCACCGAGGGTAGGAGGCTGAGTTGGCCTGGAGAAGCTTTGTGGATCAAGTGACAGGTAGGATGCCCTTCCTGTCACCCAACCAAAAGTGACAGTTAAATCAGTGTGTGTGGGTTTTTCAGCTTGCTACTGACATTGTCTGATTTGCTGCATGTTCTATTGCATTGGTGTCAGTATTTGTGATCATATATTTTGCTTATTCTCATTGATGAGATGTGCCACTTTCACAGGCTTGTTTGTTTGTTTAAATCTATGGGACAGATTAATCTGAAGTTAATTCATGTATCAAGCAAAACTCATGAGTTCCTGTTTGTGCCGTCAGCATCTGTTGCAACCATTACCCAACATGTATACGACAACTGGCCAGAAGGTGAGTTCAAATCATATCATTAGTGTCACCTATTTTTTTAGACACGTGGCTGTTATTACGTGCCGCAAATCAATAATGTATTTCTGATAGTTTCATGGGCATGAAGTGTGTAATTATGAAAATTGTTTTGTGAAGTATGTTCATGGGAAGTACTGGGTATGTTAATGGGGTCCAGTGTTTGTTATAGTGAAGTACACATTATTGTGAAATGTAATTAGGCCTGCTCTAAAAGCTTCACATGATGTGTAGTCATACCCGCATATTTACACACGTAATGGCATGCACCTGCTGCAATTTGGTTACAAAGATGCTTTGGAGTAGGGGCCCGATTTTCAAAAGTTCCTAAGATTATCTTTGGATAAACTTAGGATCAGTGTGGAAATTACTGGGGGGTTCGACCCCCTAGTTCATGTATTCAACCTCCTAGTTTGTCATCTATGTTGACCTTGGGGAAGCAGTTTGTGTCAGTAAACAACTTTGTACCGAGTTGTGCGTAGAATAGGTGTGCATTATGCAGCTCAGCTAGTTCTCCCACTATTTTCCCCTTGAAGTTGGGGGTGCGTATTATACAATTGTGCGTATTGTAATCTAATTTTTATGGTAATTAGTTTCTTCACATACTTTTTCCAGTCTTAAATTAGTAAGTCTGCATGGGAGCCAAGTTAAAATGGCACATTATAACCAAGTGAATAAATCGCATCTGCAGTTCAGTTTTAGTATGCATTGTATTAATGCTTAAATATTCGGTTAATCGTTACTGGTGCTTGCTTTTGTTGTTGTTCAGAGTGGGAGGATGAGCAGCTGCCTCCAGTGAATATACTGCGACTGATTTATCAAGGGCGGTTCTTGCACGACAATGTAACTCTGGGTGGTGAGTATGCAAGTAGAAACTGTTCCTGTTGAGAAGTTATCTTATCTGAATGATACATTATAAAAAAATTTCAGTTTGAAATGGTTTGTATGGAGGACAGTGCCTACATGACACAGCTAAAACAGCAAAAATGCCAAAAATCAAGGTGATATTACTTAGCAGCACATCTCCATATAACCAGTGTGCTGATAAGTAATATAGCCTTTTTGTTTTTTTTGCTGTTTTAGTTGTGTTACTATAAAACCCTTTAATTTGGCTGCCCTAAAAGTTGACGATTTTGCATGCAAAATTATTTTGGCGCCTTTTATTTTGGCGAATTCAAGCCGCACAATTCCAACACGAGTAATGCCAATTGAAGTTGCTACAGTATCGATATTCATGCCCTTTAAGTTCGCGGTTTCGTTAAGCTCGCGAAATTCGCAAAATAAAGGGCACGCGAACATAAAGGGGTTTACAGTATGCAGCCACTCTGTCACTGTCATCCTTAAAAACTATTTTGGCAGTGAGCGATAAATTTTTGGGGGTTGCAGATACCTGCAACATAGTCACATATGCATATTTTGGTGACGTGGTGTCAGATTTTGCCCTTCCCCATTAACTTTGATCGTCGTCTGTACAACACTCTAACAATACCATATATTTGTGAAATCTAGCATTGTCATATACTACAACATTTATAAACTTACTTACGGTGTAGTACTTGGCACTGTTGTCGTTTACCCAAGTTGACATCCTCAAAGTCCCAAACTGCCTCGAGTCATTAAGCAAACAGTCTCAGATCGCTAAGACTTGGTGCCATTGTGATTGGCAAGATGTGTTTAAAAGACGTTCTTCCATCACTCAGCCAACAATGTGAAGTCAAAGCACTGAGGAAACACGAAGGACCGATCCAAACCAGTGGCTTACCACATCCTTTTTTCATCTACCACCGGAATCCTGAAGCAAAGAAGCGTTGCTACCTTTACGCTGGCTTTCTGATACCAGTGCTGTATTATATTACCAGCACAGTGCGTTACAAAACCAAACTGTATGTGTATAAGTTAAGGATTGCTGACACTGTAGTTTTAAACGTAATAATTTAGTAACTTTTCATATCGTCAACACCATTCCAGAATGACATTTTTAAAATACTATTTTTCCTGAAGCTGCACAAGTCCCAGACAGGTGGAAACGGTATTGTGAAGACTTGTACCATGATGAAGAAGAGAAAGGAACTGAACAAGAATATTGGGAGCAAGAGCCTCCACCACTTCGTTCAGAGATTTCTCGTGCCATATGTCAGACAGCAAGTCGCAAAGCCACAGGCCTGGATGAGGTCCCAGCAGAACTGTTCAAAGCAGGAGGAGACACAGCACTGGACAGAATGCACAGAATATATGTGGTGATCTGGGAAACTGGCGAGTGGCCACAGGAATGGACGTTCTCCACGTTCATCCCACTTCCCAAGAAAGGTGATCTTAAACAGAACAATTGCTCTTGTTTCACATGCAAGCAAGATCCTTCTTCATATCATACTGGAAAGGATCCGAGTGAAGACTGAAACAGAAATTGCAGACAAACAGTCAGGATTCCAACAAGGAAAAGGGACAAGAGACCAAATCATGAATCTCAGTATATTGATGCACAAGGCATGCAAGCACCTGCAACACTGAGTATGTGCTTTGTGGACTTCAAGAAGGCATTCGACTCTATCTCGCATGATAAGCTCTGGATGACTATGATGGGCATGGAATATCCTCTGCACTTGATGGACTGGCAAGGAACAGTGCCAGGCCTGAGATGCATGCAGGCGAGGAAGACCACACACGGCCTGAATGGACAACATCAATACGGTACGTGGACAGGACTCTCACAAAGAGTCAGTAGGAATGACGGGGCAGAGATGAATGGAGAAAGTACGTCCATAGTGTGGCCAACCCCCTGATCAAGGATGGATAAAGAACAGAACAGAACTTTTCCTAAAAGTTGTCAGTGTGGTAATCATGGATGGAGACTATGGCTGTCTGTTGCTTTGCAGGTCTTCGCCTTGCAACTGGTAAAACAACAGTGATGCATCTAGTTGCTCGTGAACACCTACCCGAGCCAAATAGTCAGAGTAAGTTGCAATAAGCCTATGTCGATTATGACACTGCAGACATAAGACATAGCAACACATTGTTAAATCACTCAATAGTAGCGTAAATATTTTTTTAAAATAATGTTTTTGACTATATCTGCAAAGCTAGGACTTCATTTCAGTTTGTCTTCATTGTTTCGTTTAGTAGGATTTAAGAAAAGTAGTGGATGGGAAAGGGTTTCTTTGGACAGGCAACACTTAATTAGCTCTTACAGGATGGTCTTCAAAATTGGAGGGTTTTCGTTTTCTTTTGCTCACATGAGCAGAGTTAGAACTATTATATGGCTTGTCAAGTTACAGTACATTAGAATTTGAAAAAATGAGGCCACCTTCAAAATGACCTTGGAAAAAAGCAGGCATAAAATGTGTTAGAATTTTATCTACACTGCATTATGCTATGAAGGAGGATCTTGGTCCACAAAAAATAAGGGTGCTTTCGTCATGACCTTACTCAAAATCAAAACTTGTGACTTTATGCCAAGTCTTTTTCTTATATATGACTAGTATTGTCAATATTGTGACCTGCAAAATATGTTGATCACACACTGGAGTTTTGAGTGCAGATTATTAATGTTACTGCATGGCACACGTTACTCGAGATGCATACATGTGCTTCAATTTCCACTTTACATAATACACTGTGTTGTTCTCGACTGTTGACATAGGTTCTGCAAGCACAACAACTACTTACTGTACAGGGTGTGCCAATAAAAAAACTATTCCTTAGTAGAATTTCTGTATTTCAGCAGTGGTAGTACAGATTTGAGCCAAACATTCAGACTTTATATGTGAGTATTCACACAACATATCCTGCAAATTTCACTGAAGCAATTGATATGGTTCAATGGATACAACAGTTTAAACTTTAAAGTTCACTTTTTCATCTGAACATGCAGTTGCACATTGAATATTCAGGAATTACGAATGAAACTTTACACAGCTTTTCATCAACAATTCAAACACTCTAGTGATGAATGTCAGCTGCCCACTCAGTATTTAAACAGTGTTCAGAATATTCACCAGCTGCAGCAACACAGCCTACCGCTACCTGCACGACGCGTCACAGCTGAACCCGTCTCATCGACCTGATGCTTGCGAAGCATCACAGTATGCACTTTGTTTTCATCATCATCATCAGGGATGTTAATCCTTGTCCTTGGCCTTAAGGCCAAATTTCTTGGCCTTGACCTTAGAATTCTCTGGCCTTGGCCCTGAGTTTTTGGCCTTGGCCTTGAATGCTCTGGTCTTGGAATAAATATCAAGGCCAAACGCCATATTATATAAATAATGCAATACTGAATTATTGAGAATTTGCATTGAATTTCAACATCTGATGGGCCAAGTACTTGTCATAAAAGGCCTGGCTTACTTACTTGTTTTAGTTTTTTAGAGAACAGCGAAAATGACTCGAAATTGAAAGACTGGATTAACTTTGCCATTTACTGGAAAAATTTACTTTCACATTCTTGGCCTTGGGTCTATGGCCTTGGCCTCGGCCTTGCATGTCTCTGACCTTGGCTTACTGGCCTTGGCCTTGACACCTCTGGCCTTGTTAACATCCCTGATCATCATATAGGTTTATTATGTAGTTGATAAAACGCAACATCTTACACGGAATACAGATAAATGTGGTAATACTTGCAAGAATAAGTAATGAGAAAATCAGTACACGTCTTTGAACAAAAGTCTTTGGAAAAGTTCCTAGAATCGCACCTAACAGCCAACATGAGTTCGTGACGTTTTGTCGTAAGAGAGTATGAAGTGTTGCGGCGATCTGGCAAACTGTAACGAAGCACGTGTTTATCCTTGTGAAGAACAGCAGTGAATAATGTTTCATCTAGTTTTTCAACACTGCTCAGTTTACCCATCACAAAAACATTAACAAATGTCAATAAAAATATACCGTGCTTGTTCACTTAAAAATGTACTGTTCAAGTAGTTGTAATTTTAAAATCAAATATTGCAACAAAATTTGCTGAATATATTGCCTTAATCCTTCTCTGTAAAAACTATAAAAGCTATAAGTTTAAGTTTAAACATCTCATACAATTGTGGAGATATAGAATTTTCCTAAGGGATTGTTTTTTATTGGTGCACCCTGTAGAATGGGAACATAATATGTGGCTGTTGCACATTAGTCGTCAATTGTATTCCATCTGTCCCCTATTTAGGAACGTACTTGCTGAAAATGTGCGGAAATTGAAATCTATAGCCATCTTCAAACTCTCTCTAAAGACGTTTTTATTCGAGCAGATTACGCATTCAGCGCATTACAGACGATTCTTTTCGTTTAATGGGCTATACAAGTGTACTTTCTAATTCTAATATCAAGCTAAAATTTGATGTACACTTTATTTTCTATACTGGCATCTTGCGCTGCATTTCTTTGGATCAATGGCTTGGATAATTAATTTTTGAAAATATCATAACATACTTTTCGTTGTGTCAATTTTCTGTGACTGTAAATCCAGAGAGAGAATTTGTGAGAGATGGGACAAAGATCGATGTGAGTAGAATGGTTTCAGAATCGTGGATAAACACCATTTATTGAGTGGTTTTCCGTTTGATTGTGGCTGACTTAATGATCTGCATTATTGGCTGCATATAACTGACCTGCCATAGGTCAATGCTGACAGTGGGCATATAAGGAGCAGTGTAAAGAAGATGAACCAAGATGTTTTTACATGGACCGGACAAAATACACACTTTGCTCTGGGATTAAGGCAGTACGATCTTTATGTACAAAATGTCCTACAATGTCCAGCATGCAGCGAAGAACGGGAGACATCCAAGAACGGGAGACATCCGTGTTGTGCCACCATGGCAATATGGTTTTGATCTATGAGGGCAAACATTCTACAGCTGGAGGTCGGAGCTATGTAAGGTATCACCACCAATCCTTTTGTGGCTTGCAAAACCTTGCTGGCATTTCACTAACCTTGGTTATGTCGGGGATTTGCACTGGGTTGAACCCTGTATGTCGTCATTGATGCAGGTAATGAATGAAATATTACCATGATGTTTGTTAAGGTGAGATGAAGAAGGACAAAAGTGTTGAGCGTGGCTGTTCCAGCTGCTGTTCAGTGCTGTGACAGCATTCACTCACTGCTTCAGTGTATTAATCTTCAGAACTGACTTCGGCACAGTCCAACAAGTACCTAAGCCCGGTGGAGTTCTCCCTTGTATATTGCTGAAAACAAGTCACTGAAGCTATGGTTTTTAGGAAATTCTCGGCATGTGACTATCGTTAACATTGACAAGTTCTGATACTGTTGTTACATATGTATGTGCACATTTGACATTTGATTGCACAGCAGTCAGAGATTGTGTAGTATATTTATTTCACACTGTTAGAGGTCATAGTCCTCTGTTGTATAGATTTGTATAGATTTTATACAAATTTTTCATTATCGTCCTTGCATGCTGCGAAGTGTATATACTGTTGTAAGAGCAGCTTGTATTTAGGCATTCTTTGGCATGCGTAACTAATGCTGTGATTAGCTGTTTCTTGTCCATTCTTGTAATAATGTGACTGTCTGTTAGTGCTGATCATAATCCAGCAGTTCACCATTCTGGCTGCGCTAACTCTTGATCCACTGTGCTGAATTTTTGGCAGTTGATGCAGCTGCAGTAAATGCAGAGATGCATTGAACTGATGCAAAACTTAGCATCTGTCTTCAATATGATGGGCTTGACTGCAATAGAACATACGATTACACACGTGATGAATATGTATCCTGCTGAAACCTGCATGATGTGGATGTATACAGCTTGTACACAATTGCACCATCTTACAGTTTGTCATTACTAGCAGTTCTGCAGCTCTTTACCAGCTAGTGTGATACCGACAACACTTGAATATGGTTTTACACATTGTAAAATGCATTAATTGGCTGCCCGTCAATCAGTAGATTTGTAGTTCAATATTTTGGCTTTTGTTTTACGTGATACCCGATATTACGAGTATTACTTATGATTGATATTGAATCTGTTATTTTTTGTTGATTTCATTTACCTCATAAAATAAATGGTGCAGTAATATATGATATATACAATATGGTTCCCTTCTTATGTGGGCCTCATACGGGCTCCGGGGTGGTAATGCGCCGTATTTCATGTGTTGATTTCGGCGCTATATAAATTGTTTGGGTGTTTACTTGACTTCGTTCCTTACTTCTTTCCATATGCTTTCATCCTTACTTATTTACTTCCTTACTCTTTTACTTCCTGACTTATCTATCCACTCAATAGACCATTCCGTTTCCAGGCCAGAGGTCGTAGGAGGCGACCAAACCTGACTTTAGTTTTTTTGTGTTAATTTTATGTAGTAGTATGTTTTGTTACGGATGCATGTTTGATTTTGTTGTGTTCGATTTTCTTTTTTCTGTACTAAGCCAAGAGATTGACTGGGAAGAACGTATCTATTTTGTGTCAGGTGGGACGTAAAACCTTAATCAATCACCTTGTTATGAGGTATGGTGCCATTATGTTCTGTCATCACTAGATCTAGCTTTGCAGTGTTATCTACAATTATATCTACCCACTTCCTTTGCTTCTCAGATCACAAATCCAGCATACACTTCATATGCGTGCATTCAAAAGCCTCAGTTGCCATTCATAATGAAGATACCAGTCTGCTGGGTTATGTGTGCTTAAACAGACATTTACTATGATGCTGTGGGACTTTGTGATGTATTTGGAGCTGCTGCTGCCTTTCTGCGTAATTCCAGTAGTACTCATTATTTCCGCATTAACTAGCTGTACATATCTGTGCAAAATGCAGTCACTTAATCCCATTAATGTATTTTGTTTTCACTATACTACTAATTGCTGTATCCTATTAAGTCGGCATCGTCTGTAACGCTGCTGGCAGGCAGGCTGGGTTGAGTGCATGTGCGGTTGGGTGGCCGACACAGCACGGTGGGCCAGTATGGTTACGTCCCGTTAGGGCGACACCTTGTTTGCATAGTGACTGTATATCTGTTAATATTTAATCAGTCATTAACATTAGAGTTATGTAATATTTGTGAACTGACGAGTTACAAAATGTGAACGGCCATGTGAATATAATTGTCATTCGCAGCCAATTACTTGTGCCAGGTGTACATGAACTCGTGTTAATTGACTGATCATGCGATGACTCTTCAGATAGATTGTTCTGAATAGCTTGTCATTCTGGTTCAGCGTGGACTTTGGCAATGTAGCTGTTGATGGATATTGCTTTGTAACAAGTTAGTCAGTGGATGCAGAGAGGATGACGTTCAGTGGCTGGCGTCGTTGCCTGTGAGTTGCTTTAGTATTTGACACTGTTGGAGTGTTGGTGGGTGACGAGAATGCCATTTGCCCTGTAAAGATTAGGGATGCTATTAGAGTGCAGTAACAGCTTGTGTTTTTCAAACGTTCTGTTTCTCCAAATATACACAGTATTTCTGCCTGTCACTACCACATGCCAACGCGGCTGTTTGTTGATCATGTCAATGTTGCATGTCACCAACTAACGCAATGTGGTCAAAAACCAACCTCAGCTAGATGGCTGTATTGCGTTGAATGAACACAATACAGTATTCGCCTCACAGCGGTCCACTATATGTAATAGGTGTTTCCCTGGACCCACCCAAGTCTTCGACGCAAACAGTCGGGAACAATAGACGGCATCTACTTACGGCATCTAAGTACGTAGTACTGCGATGTAGGCTAATAATAATTGTAGCATATCTAGACACTTAAGACTTTCCATGGTTTTATCTTGCATGGAACAAGGCAGTCGTAGAAAGCAGACTTCGCTTAGCCCATAGTGCGGAATTGCACGCTTAACTATATACTTACATGCTGCAATTATCTCAATGGTTTTTTTGCTGACTGGAAATGCCTAGTTATACAAAAAGTGAGAGTAGCATGTAGCATCAACTAGAATAGCAACAAAAATAGTCTAGATATAGTAGGTAGATATAGTAGGTTGCTAAGAGATATTTAATGCATGTTACTACTTGGTGTTTGCAATAATATTGCTTTATACCATTTCAGATATTCATGTGTGATTCTTTGTTCTGCACAGATTTTCTTCTGTTGACTGTCGCATCTGCATTGCATGTAGTTGTTAATGACTGCAATTTTGGATACATTTGTTTTAAATACATTTGTCATTTGTCTCACGTAGACTGTAGGAAGTATTGGCAGTTGCTGCAGATGCATAGAATAACCAACTGCCTGTGGGCTGTGCTAATAAGAAAGACAAGAAATGTTACACATAAATAATGTATTTCATTTCTGTCATTATAAACAAAGGAGTTTTTACAGAATGGAATATCTAACAGTACTTCATTGTAGCAGTGAGTTGGATGTAACTGAATGGCTGCTGCTGTCCAAGTTACGCATGCACTGTAAAGTATAGTCAACAAACTGAACTCTTTCAACAAGCCTTCGATGTCTTTCATGATGTCGTTCTACACACATGCATAATCAAATGGCAAAATGCAAAACGAGTAATGAAAGTTTTCTCAACAGCAACAAAACTAACAATTACCGGTAGTCACGAACTTTGGACAAAACGTTGCATTGCATGCCGTGCTGTTATTGAGGACTGAATGATCCCTTTTGCTACATGTTGACATTTACGACTGAATGATCCCTTTTGTGTACACTGCAGCAGACTCCCAACTCTTTTCAGTGGGTCTGACAACCAACAAAAATTTCCGCTTCCCGTGGAGGATCTCAACGACCTGCCCATGTAGCCCAGTGGACAAAGCACTCTGGCACCATGTGCAGTAGAGCATGACGTGCTCAGTAGCTGGGGTTCAAAGTTCAGCCCGGGGCATCTGCCTACCAAAGAATTATTTCTAATAATTCCTACGCACATGATGAACAGGGACATTAATTCCGGGCAGGAAAAAGAGGGCTTGACTGCGTCCTATATGAACTGTGACGTTCCCGTGTCAATGTTGTTAGCCGCGTCGGTGTGGAATGAAGCAAATAGACTTGGCTGGCCACTGGATGGCACAAGACACAGCGCCAGTCAGGGCTAAGCCAGACAGTAGGCCACGTTTAGAGGGGGCATTCTAGAGCTAGCACCACTGGACTAACTAGCTAACAAGCTAGCACACTGGAGTGTTACATGCTAAGGTCCAGAAGTAGGCTGTCCGCAATAAAGAAAGTAAGGGGATCTCAGCCCCCATCTGATACATGGTTCCTTGGGCCCACCTGAGTCTACTTTCCAATCGCCATTTTGATCGGCCAGCCGTTTTTTTGCAGGGCTCACAAACATGACCATCAGACAAACCACGCTACACCGTCTGTAGCAATAGGCCGCATCTAGCTATTATGGCTATGCGGCATGAAAAGTGCACCTGAGAATTCTGGTACGAACTGACTAATTGATTAAGGACAGGTCCAGTAGCGTGACCTACAGCAAGAGATGAACAGGTATCTGAAAGCACTCAGCAGAAATACTACACAACTGCAGCAAGCTCTTACTCACAACAGTGACCTCAGTTTTATACTTTTATATTTCCCGCTTTATTACAGACAACAGCAGTCAAAAGCTCTACAGTCTAGACTCCGGTCTAAAAAGATCGTGCATTATCTATCAAGCAGGTTTACCTGTGTACATTATTAAGCCCTCGATTGATTTGCGGAAGTCTGGCAAAGAGTCGAGCTGCTCTGGTGTATATCGTTCAAATACTGTCTGTAGAATAAACAGTGCTGCGTATGAATGACGTCCGTTGGTGATCCACTTCTGAGCAAACCTGAGCAAGGTGTCTGCAACGTCCACAATACTTTCTGTTCAGCCTCAAATTTTGAAAACTTGATGCAATGATGAAACAGTTACGCTGAAAAATACCGACTTGTAGTTTGACAGCACAAACACAAGGAAACAGGCAGGGGTGTCAGAAAGTGAAATGTCATTCTGTTAGTCAGCAAGCCATTCAACATGACAAGTTCCTAATATTCTTTCTTTCTCACTGATACGGGTATGAAATACTGTTCAGTTACACACAGCTATGGTGCAAAGCTGAAACTGCCTCCTGGGTTGGATGGACGGATAGTTTGCAGCCAAGAACATATTTCTTTAATCACTAATAGTTTTTTAATGATTTTACTTTCATCATCCAATTCCAGCATAAAGGGTACTGAAATTCTTCGTGGCTCTATTTTATATCTCTCTCTTTTACGACTGGCCATTTTTGCAAGTGTGCAATCTGGAAGAAAACTTATTATTTCCACTTTAATTCTTGGCTCAGTTTTTAGCAACTCAGTGTCGTCTTTTATGGGGATTGGAGACAATTTTACTAAGAACTCTGGCATCGACTCCCTAGTTACTATCAGCACAGCCCTTGCTGATGGTAACTAGGGAGTCGATGCCAGAGTTCTTCTTAACATTGTTGCCTACATAGACCAATCAACATAAAAATGGAACCTCTATGATAAAGTTGGTTGGTACAAAAACAGAACACTGCAACAAGACTAAGCGTGTGTCATGGCGGTGTAATAGTCACAGTTGTGGACTCATCATTAAGAGGTTGGTGATTGACTCCCAATCATTCCACATCCATACAAGTATGTACGTCTTCGAGGAAGGCCGTATATCCACACATGCCAATCCTACGTCCACATGCTGCATGATATTCCACGAACGTCGCATCTCTATTGGACAAATCGGCCAGCATGCGGACCATGTGGTTTCGTCCGATTTTGGGCTTTTGGGGGAGCAAAGTTCCCCAAAATGGGAGATTCCCTGCCTAGGGAAAACCCTGCAAAATTGGATGACGCTAGCTTTATCCTGGGCGAAATCCGTATCCAACCGTATCCGTTTTCCAACCGGTGACTATCGAGGAGGTCCGAAGGCTTGTGTCTGGCATGCCATCCAAGTCGTCACCGCTCGACGTGCTGCCGTGCTCGCTGCTCAAGTCATGTGTGCACGTCTTCGCACCAGCCATCGCCAGGCTCGCCAACCTGTCACTGCAGTCTGGAAAGTTTCCT
>Ga0209780_1001618_pt1 | contig 15102 bp, 11 predicted proteins | sample WorMetexBAHAMAS2_FD_187384 | JGI IMG/M metagenome (GOLD analysis project Ga0209780, IMG submission 187384) | Marine gutless worms symbiont microbial communities from Max Planck institute for Marine Microbiology, Germany - Inanidrilus exumae... | ecosystem: Host-associated > Annelida > Digestive... | reverse complement strand
ATACCCGGAAGGCCATACCGCCGTTCTGCTAAATGCTAATCACGCAATACGCACGGATGACGCAATGCACCACAGTGCTACGGGGGGATGCGCAATTAGTTCTATGATATTCGTCTTTTAGACCCCCGGCTTCTGTTAGAGACCCGGCTTGTATTAGAGACCCGGCTTCTGTTAGAGGAAATACGGTAAGCACAATTCAAGAAGGCAAATTAAACATTAGAAACGAAATCAAAACTGCCCCGTACATAATTCAAACAGCATCAGTCAAAATGCAACAACAGCAGTTTATATGATAAGCTTTATTCACCACAAATGGTAGTAAACTAGGTTGTCATTTTAAAACTAAGCAATTACTTTAGTTTGTTACATTTTTGAAAAGGTAAAAAATTACTTTGTTATGAGAAATACCTATTATTTTTTACCGTAACACAACTACAGAGTGGGCCAAAAAGTTGCACATTTTTCAACATATCATATCTTTGAAACCACTGAAGACAAAATGACACCGGTCTCACTGCAATGTTCAGAAACCTCTATGATGAAAAGTAATTATACATTTTCACGAATTTATTACACATTCTTTGTGAAAAATGCAACCTACTATGTCATAAGTGACGTAATCTGTGTAAAGATGCATCCTCTTACTGCAGACGACAGAGCATTAATCTTAGCTTTGTGCGTTGAAAAATGTTGAAGTGTTGTAAAAATGATACTTGAATTTCCAAACAAACAGTGAAATACGAACACTGTATTACTAGGTGCAAAAAATGATCAAACTGGCAGTGACATCGATCACTTGAAAGACATGTTATGCCACTGCTAGGACATGATGATCAGCCAAGACTTGATTAACAGTGCCATCGATTAGTGGTCAAAACGTGTTATCACGGTCATACAGGCACAAGACGGTCATATGGAGCATAGACTGAAGTAACAGAAAGGCTAATGAACAGATACATTGTATGTAATTTGTTGTTTTTGATTTCCTCACACAGATGTCAGAAATGATATAGTGTTGGTATAATAATATCGAGCTAATTTACAAAGAATATTTAACCATTGGGTAAAAATGACATCAAATTTTTTGTTCCAACATCATCTCTAAACATTCTAGTAATAAAACCGCATCATTTTATTTTGATCGGTTACAAAGATGTGGTCTGTTGAAAAATGTGCAACTTTTTGGCCCACCCTGTACATATAACATGTACAATGACCCAACAGTAGAAATCTATTAAGACACCTTCATATTCACCATACTGTGGCATATCATTGCCACACATCCCATACTGTGTCACGTCGTCATTGGTAATAAACCACTTCTTCGCTAACCGAGGCCACCGAGCATCTGCCAGCTGCCTTGCAACTACTGACAAGACTGACCATGTGGCAAACGACAAACAATGCCCCATATCATCAGCAGCTGACCACAGACCACACAGGAGTGTGGTCTGCACTGGCTTCACTCGGCTGACAATGTCGCTGTTCACTGTCTGACAACAAACGGCTCGTGAATGCACGTGACAACATTAATCCCACACAACTGCAAGAAACCAACCGCAAAATATCACTGTGCAATGATAACAGTAAGTGTGTAAAATACAAACATTCAAATATTCGCTACAACAGTGGTTACCAATCCTTTTGCCATGCATGCACCTTTTCATTATATGTCAGAATGTAAGTCCCCCCTCTGAAGATTACCCGACTCAAAAAGATGTTTTCTAAATATTACGAGACGTTATGCTATGAAACACCGTGTTATTGGTGATTAAATTGTGCCACGTAGATCGTCTCACGTATGCGCTGTATGGGATTTGGTATCAGTACAACGCTAACATTTCATCCCGGCTAGACAACCACTGGTGTTACTTCAGCTAAATCTGCTAATAGATCAACACTTCACCAGTTTGAGTCTGTCAATCCGTGGTCCAAATTCCCCCTGAAATTCCCACTAGAGGAAATCCCCTGGTTGGAAACCCCTGCGCTGCAATAAACTACATAGCTAATGGGAAAAGCTCTGGTCATGGCAAACATGGACACAATGCAGCACCATCGGCAGCATGCGGCTCAGAAGTCAGCAGCAAACCACGGAACGCTTTCATACAGCATCAATACGCTCATCAGCAACATGAATAATACTGTGAAATATACTAACACTAAAAGAAAGGCGACTATGCAAATGAGAAACTGAGCAGTGTTTAATGTTACACAATGGAGGCGTTTCCCGTGATCAACCACACTCCAGCAGTGGTTCACCTATGACCTTACAGTGCCATACTTTGAAGATAATTACACAGATGGGTCAACCATGACCGGGATTTGCCAACTGGAGTCTTGCGTCAATTAAACGATGGTTATCACAGTTACCCATGACATTTCCCAGATTCTGACGACGTCAACAGTGTTGTTTGATTTCGTTTCGTTAACCAGAATCTGGTTGGTCATATTATATCGACGGTTGGTTGCATGACATCACAGTTAACAAAGTGTACTCTGGATAACAAAAACTCATCTAATAGGTCACTTTGAAGACAAGTCTTTCCAGGCAATCAATTGCGCCGTACTAACCATGAAACTCACATCAACCAGGAAACATATGCACAAAAAACTAGCCATAACACAAGCAAACTAGCCACAGTTAAGAATGTCAGAACTAGAAGAAGCCAGCACCTTTGATCTTTTAACTCCAAAATAAATGGGTTTCCAGGACTCATGGTGGAACATTTGTGTGTGAAGTTTTGTGATCCTAGCTGCATCAGTTTTTGTGATATCGTACCAAAAAACAGACACACAGACAAACGGTGGTAAAAACCAAACCCTTGTAACTGGCATTCGGCGTGGGTAAAAACATGCAAGAACACACCCAAAAACCCAAACCTAAAGCAACAGTCATGTGTAATGCGTGTTAGCAACAGCAGAAGGACGAATGGAACTTGCTGGCATTTGTAGTAATAAGAAGCTGAGATACATCGACATTTTGACTGATTGGAAAACTGGCAACAACTCATAACAGCATAGCATCAGCAGTTAAATTCAGACCAGTTACTTCACATCTGGGATCTGACACCTTTACGGTTCGGGTTGGATGTAACATCTAATCAGCAAAATCCGGCAGTGTGGTTATGTCCTAGCAATCTTTTGCTATCAGGAGCATTGCTGTGGCTCAAAGTACACAAAAACTTGATTTCCGCTGGGGCTACTTCCCACATGGCCTTGGAGGAACTTGCGGCTGTTATTCGAAAGGGACACTTGGAAGTGAGGGGAAGGGATATGTGGCACCCAAGAAGAAGCAATTGTGCACCATCCAAGGATCACTGCAAGATTTGATGACAAGCACAATAGCAAACATCTCGCAAGCACAGCATGTGGCAATGCCAACATTAACTAATAAATACAGAATAATGCCAATCAGCTGACAATAAACATAAATACTGGCACAAGAAAAATCATGCTGCAAAAGAAGAGCATAAAAATTTCACTGTTGTGATATGTAAATGAGTAGGCAGTGGATTGGCCATACGCTGTGATACAGAATCTTGCAGAAAATGAATCGGAATCCCTATGTATCTATGCTGCTAAGGAAAACTAGCGGAATGCAACTTGCACACCTATTCAATGTCCAGCAGTCATGGAAGTGAAAGTTATTGTGGAAAATGTCTCACCATGGCAGCGCTAGAAATCTACAGAACTTGCGTACACGTAAACTCTCTCTAATGTACAACAGCTTACACAATGGCTAAGCTACATATAAACAAAATTAAATTAGGGATGTGTAAGTTAACGATTAATTAGCATACTAATCGTTAGAAAACTCTAACAATTCGAATTATTTTTAACAATTAATCACAAAACATCATTGCATATTAACTTAACATCACACAAAGTTGTTTCACTATAGGAAGAAAAGAAGAGATAGCAACATAATTGCAAATGACTACACTGCAAAATATAAGGCATTTCAGGCTATTTGAGTGAACATTTTGGCTATACATAACACTTTGATTGACATTTGAAATTCAAAACTAATCATCAACTTCAAACAAGGTTTGAAAATTATGAGAATTTCATTTTAAAGTAAAATTAACTGTCAATTAATTGTTACTGTCTTTCCTATCTTATTTCTACTAGTTTTCGTTAGTCAATTTTCATTTCACATAAGTTGACAAATTTGCACATATTCAGTTTCGGATGAATTTGTCATATCAAACCATTACGATGCCGGGATAACACAAATTTTTTTTTTACTAAAAACCGACTTTCTGCAACTACAGCATTTCTGGCGCATAATCACACTCTGAATATGAAACAATCGTGACATCTGCATTACTGTTACGACTTGATGAAAGACTAGTCAACAACACTGTATCATGTGGTGGGATGGACATGATGTTATGTGCCAGAGTTGGAACCGGGTCTCTAGGTCACTGGGTCAACAGTTTTGGACAGATTGGGTCGAGTCAAGGGTCAGTGTGTCAGACAACTGCAATGCACTTATTTCCATTTTGTAATAGGTGCACAATAAATCTGCAGATGACGATGATGATGATGATAAAACTCCTGACAAGGTACAGTATCTGACCATCAGAACTTCAACAACTGGGTCAGGTCATCGAGTCACTGGATCAAAGATCTCTAGGTTGGGTTAAGTCAAGGGCAAAAGGTTTAGACCCGGTTCCATCATTGCTACGTGCGATAGGCAGTGTGTGGAAGAGACCGCCTGCTTGATGACTTTGCTGGTAATGGGTCCGAAGGCAACGGTCGATAACAGTGATAGCTGGCAGTTGCTGAGGACGTGGGTAGATGAGCTGCCGTGTGTGATCTAGGCAGCTGTGTTGCTGTGGTCCTGTATGAAGTACCAATGGTGATGCTTGACCGTGGTCTGCTGTTAGAAACGGGACGACCGGTGACGGCTGTTGCAGGCTGGTAAAACGACCTAGTTCCAGAGTGCTGTGGTGTTCCACGGACCCAGTCGTCACCAAAACGTGTCTCTGAGATGCCAGTAGCGTAGTTATGGCTTGGCCTGTCCAACGACATACCGGCACTGGACAATCCAACAGCACGCCCATGTCTGCAGTTCACATCCGCGTTCCTTGCCAGTGACCACCCAATGCGCTGCATGCCACTTGGTGTATTACCGACGTATGCGGTATTTCTTTTCCCGCTATCCATGGGCAATGTTTCTAACGGTGCCTGAGACGAATGCCGCTCAGAAACGTACACCGGCTTCCATGTCACATCTGCATCAACCAGCACACAAGATCATTTTCTCCACCACACTGTTTCCATCTCACACTAGTCTACACAGTGGTATGACAAACGGGCCACTCGCTACTATGGTGTCAAACATTTCACAAGGTAGTGCAGCTACACGTTCAAGGTGTGGCGTGATCTACAGTGATGTCTTTATTACAAATTTACAGCAGAATCTGAAAGTAACAATGGCTGACAGTGCACAAATGCAAATGCACACACACCAGCCAACGCTTAAGACTCGACTTAACAGTCACCAGCGGAACAACACGTGGCTGAATGGCACAGGGTTCACACTGTTTTACCTGCCACCCACACGTTTATCCATGAATGGAATGAGCCACTCTGCATGCATTTCGTAAGCATTCGCCAGATGGTATCGCTGAGCAACGTGGCGCACACCTGGATAAGCTTACTACAAATCTATCGACCCCGAAAGGATGAAAGGCTGAGTCGGCCTAGTTGGCTGACCTTATAGCGAATGGTTTACCCACACAAGTGGTTACCCATCAGCTACAGGTGGAGCTTGGGACAGGGAAAGTTCGCCGGCCAAAGACCAACGTTCTACCACTGTGCTACGTAGCCAATAAGTTACAAATGCTGCAAAGATGACTTAACATTCTGGTGAGAATCTTTGGGCATGAACCACCAGCTTCGTTTTAGTGGTCACAACAGACCTTTGAGGAAAAGCGACAAGGGTTTCCATGTCCTGCATGGGCCCGGTGCTGTGCTCTAAGAATAGGCCTGATCCGTTTCTGTGCCAGATGTCGGACTAAGAGACCAAACCTGGATTTTGGCACACGCCAGACACTTCTGTCACTCAACCACATCAAATGACAAAAGAGAAATAGAAGATGCACATCAACGCCCCAGCGTCGACACGGATGCCGCTGCCACCTCGACGGCCTACTGTGACCTTGACCTCCACAATCTAACAGGTCATCATTAGCGGCCAGTTGTTATTCCCTGTATGTTTCATCGAGATTGTTCAAGTAGTTCATGAGATATGGTGTGACCTTGACCTTTGATCTCCAGAATCTAATAAGGTCATCAGTAAGAGCTAGCAAATATTCGCTGTATGTTTTGTCAAGATTGCTCTATCCATTCATGAGACATCATGGTAACAATATCTGTTTGGACGAACAAATAAACATGGTGGACAGATAGCCCGAAAACATAATGTCGTTGCCGACAATGTTGGGTGGCAAACACATAAAAATTGCCAATAACTAAAAACTAGGCTAAACTGCCAATAATTAAGAACTACCGGTCAATGCTGAGGTTGTTTTCTTGGCTGGATGTGGCTCAGTGATCTGAAGGTCAGTGTATGCAGCAGACATAACAGCTTCAATCCAGCGTGACAGAGATGTATCACAGCGATCGGTTCTTGGAAAGCGGCGACGATAGAACAGTAGGTAAGCAGCATTTGTAACCACAGCCGAGTCGCTCTTTATCTCTTCCACCTTTTCATCATTGTAGCTGTACCAGCAACCAGTGATGGGGTTCTTGCAGAATGCTGAACACACACATGATGAACCCACATTACAATACGATGGAATGGGCTGTTCCAGCAAAACGTTTTGTCTTATTCGACATAATGTACCCGTTATTTCATTTTGGAGACATTCTTTGCAGCCAACGGAACCATTGACATCGCCAACTCTTATACTCATGGCCATTTTCCATGCAAACCTGGGTTAACCAGTTCTTTCTCGGTTTTCTTCTTCCATGTGTTCCAGAAGAGAAACTCTAGGGATAAGTGGTTAAGGTTTTTTTACAAGCTATATGCCTTTCCCATCATTTAAACAACAGAATTTAACCGCTGACACCAACCAAAGAAACAAGATGCACTGGAGACAGCAAACTTCGCCCCCGTTGCCACCACCTCACCCTAGCAAACTCGACCAAACGTCGTCTGACATCTGACTGGTGCCATCACCTGGAAAACTGGATGAAACATATGCATTGTCTTTGATTCTAGCTCAGTAACTCCGTTATGTGAAGAACTGACGTCATCCACAAAATTGGAAGTGTGTAACACGTAATAGCATTGCCATCGGAGGAGAACCGAGCCATGACCACAGGTGATAAGTACAGACAATTTGGTTAAACTTGGATGTGGTTTTCGAGATATGCGAGTGGACAGAACAGACAGACAAACAGATACACAGACATGCATATCGCAATACTTCGCACCCCTACTGAGAGCACAGTAATAACCCACCGGACCTCATACTCTCTTGATCTACCAAATCCAGAGGAAAGGACGTCACATCCTTTACACTGGCTCTCTAACACCAGTACAAAGCATAAAGTAATAACAAAATAAACAAAAGTAATTCAATAGTAGTACATCTTTTTAAAATGGCGGCGAAAACCATGAAAGTCTGGTTTTAATAAATAAATAAATAATAATAATAATAATATACACATTTGTATAGCACCATATGGTCGTAACTTCAGAGGCGTCACTAAGCAGCATAACTTGGAACTGTCTTACACTATAAGAACAAGAGATATTCACTGGCAACACAAAAAAATTCAGTCAGCCATGACACCTTCACAATCAACATTGTACCCACCAGTGTAGTGTCCACCCTGCAGGTTGCCATAGTGATTGCACACGGCATAGAGATCATAGATAAATGGCGCAAGACTTCGAGGCGCATGAGACTCTGATGCTGGATTTTCCACGTGTTGACTCATATCCAGACCTGTCACTGGAAACTGGACAAATGTGTTCAGTTTTGTGCGAACGTCGTCAATCTTTCAGAATCACAAACACACACATATACTGCATACTGACCGTGAGACGATAATTGTAACAGGGGTAGGGGGTCATAAGTGGCGCGGATTTGCAACGGGTAGGGCATTGGACTTGCAATCAACAGGTCGTGGGTTCAAATCCTACTTCAGGCAAAGCTGCATAACAACCTTGGACAAGTTGTTCACACCTATGTGTCTCTGTCACTAAGCAGCATAACTTGGTACTGGCCAAGGGGCGGTGATGCTATGCAGATGGGAAGGTAACCACAGGCCTGGCGGAAAGTAATGGCAGACTACCGCCGGGTGGATGACTTATAGTCAGTCACCTGCGGGCTGACTGCCTGTATACCGGGATCAGCTCCGGGCCCATTGCTCGGTAACGAGTATGGAAAGCCTTTTTACTGCCATTTTAGTGACCACTTTCTCAGGTGAACCGGTATTAGCTGGTTTCAACTCAGTTCTCTTTCTCCAATTGTTGTATAAAAGTGGGGATAAATGGCTTGGGTCTTGACACCCAAACAACAGCGTCAGAACACCGAATGGAACAAAACGACTGACCCTAACCAATGGCCTGGCCCCACATTTCCTTCATTCACCACCAGACTCCCGATGGAAGGGGTGCTGCCCATTTAAACTGGCTCTCTGATGTAGTAGCGCTAATTTTTGTATATTATAAGTGTTATGTACAACAGCACTGGTAATTTATCACCACGTTTTACTCAATGCTAAGACAATGCATGCACTTCTATGCAACCTGCTTGAAACGTTTCAGCTGCACAATAAGGACGTCTGGCAACGACGAAAGGTGAATGGTCTTCACGGCTCTATCTTGATGCCGACGGCATTTCGGACAATACCATCTCTCAGTGGAATTCAACTGCACAATCACACCGTCATTTTTTACATACTTTAAACACAAACACACATGTAAACACCACAAGATGGATATTTCCTAGGTGAACCTGGGTTAACCAGGTGCCCCTTAATTCTTCTGTCCAGCTGTTCCACAACTGTGGGAAAATGGCAGTTTTATGGACCAGGGGCCGGATTTGCAAAAAATCTTATGATATATCCTAAGTTTAGCATACGTTTTTCCTAAGTTTATCCTAAGTTATAAAGTTAAGATATTCATAGATTTTTACACATAATTTACTTAAGCAATCTTAAGACTTACTAAGTTCTTCCTATATATATGCAGACAATTCTGTCAAGAAATGTCAAGTTATTTTAAGAAATTACATTTTTTCTTATTACGTTGATCTTAAGTTTTGCGTAAGTTCATCCTACGTTTGTCCGCAGATATTTTGTAAATCGGGCCCCAGATTTCTGCCTTTGGTGTTACCCAACCAACACTGCCAGAGCGCTGAAGGAAATGTTTACACACTTTAAACAGCAGCATTAATTACCACTGCAACTTAAACTGTAACTTACAGTATGGCTGACGAGATTTCTAATAAAACTGCTGTTCGTAATAAGCCAAAGAAATCACAAACAAAAAGACATTACAACGAGTAATATTTATTCTATCCGCAGCAGTCACTGTCAATTATTGCCACATCAGAAATTGATTAATAACGTATTTGACATCGTTGGTGTAACTACAGCACAAAAATATTATAAACAAAAATCCTTTCCAATGTCTGGCATGTCCATTCGACAGTTCTGATGTAGCCATTTGTGAAGTTGGTACTTCTTTGACAGCTGTGAAGTAATTCTGGCAAAACACCTTTTCAGGCATCAAAGACAATGAAAACTACGGGATACAATCAGTGAACACATCCTCTGATGCTATGTGACTGACAAGTAGAATATCTGTGGCTGGTGCTGATCTTCAGTCTCTAGGCAAACAGCCCACGAGTGACGTCAGACTTGTACGCACCTGTACACCTGGCAGCGGCTGTCGGTACTCTCTGCCAGGCCCACAGTTACCTTCCCAGCCGCTGAGCATCACCGCCATTTGGCCGCTACTCAATGCACTTACCTACAGAGGGAAAAAAAGAAATAACATTAATCACCTCTTCCTGCTGAGTGAACTTTGCAAAGCAGTCATCCAGAGTTGTACCAGACGAATATTTTGCACTGACTGGAGGACGCTTTGTCTTTTTCTCCGTCACCATCCACCTGTTCTGAACGACGTGACTTTTCAACCACCTGAAACCAAGAGCCAGTGCATTCGCATGAAAAATGTAACAAATGCAATAATAGTAACTGAGAGAAAGGAAAGTCTGCTAGCAAAAAGCACATTATTTTAGGCCATATCGCCTGCACACAATGCATAGATGTGGTCTATTGCTACAGATGTCGCACATAGTGTGGTCTGTGTGTCTATGCGTTGGTCACATGGATGTATGTTGCAAAAAAAAGCTTAACCAATTTGGGGTGCTGAATCTTGTGGGCCCAAGGAACCATGTATTAGATAGTGGTCAAGATCAGATGAATCCATTCACAGCCACAAGGGGTGACAAGTTGGCAATGCGGCCTTTTGCCAAATTACTTCAGACATGTGTTTATCATCTCTCTAGTTGGCCATATTTCAGGTAAAAATCGGTTCTTTTCATCCACCTGTTCTGAAAATGAGAGTTTTCGGGAATAACTGCTGTGGTTTTTACAGCCCGAACCGTTCGAATGCTGTCGACAGCTGTAGACAGCATTCGAATGCATGCAAAGGAAGGCATAAGTGAGAACGCTAAATTAATCTTGGACTAGAAGGGAAAGGTTTCCCATACTCGCTACCAAGCGTTGGGCCCTGAGCTGATCTCAGTTTACAGGCAGTTAGCCCGCAGTTAACTATAAGTCATAGCGGTAGGCTGCCATTACTTTCCGACAGGCCTGTGGTTACCTTCCCAGCCGCAGAGCATCACCGCCCCTTGGCCAGTACCAAGTTATACTGCTTGGTGACAGAGGCACATAGGCGTAAACAACTTGCCCAAGGTTGTTACGCAGCTTCGCCCCGAGTAGGATTTGAACCCATGACCTGTTTATTGCAAGTCCCAACACTCTACCCATCTTGCCACCATGCCACCACAATCTTGGACTGTTGACCGTTAAATGCAGTGGGGCGTTTTTGGACTGCATCGTATTGTATCACAATATTTTGTGCAATATCGTATCGTATCCATTGCTTTCCCCCACGGCCATATCGTGCCATCACTAGGGATCAACACAGCATGGCTGCACACATAACAGTAAGTAAAAAAACCAAGACAGAAAATGAGCAGTGTGAAAAAAAACCACATTTCCACCTGTCAGCATAGAATTGTTTCCACTCAAGAACCACTTTAACATGACGAGGACCATCATCAGGTGACCAACATGACAAAACCCTGCAGCAAATGCAGCATCTCAAAAGAGCTTCATTTAGAAAGTACTGCAAACAATGGAAAAAATAAAGAACAAACTACAGAAAACATTGGCTGAAACTGCTCCAATGCTCCTCCGTAAAAGTCCAACTTTAATATTACAACTCGGCAGCGATATACTTGCTAACAAAACAACAATTTGCCGGCTAAAAACCAACTAATACCAGAATTAAACTGATTTCTCTAACTACAGTTTCACTGCAAGTGGCTTGTCTGAACCATCAAACAGTACCCAGCTAAGCGATGTTGTCACTAGTGCTAAACTAGAAAATTTGTCATCTGCCAACATATTTAACAGTAATCTGCAGAAAATGACCTTATTAAGGATTAGCTTTTCCCGTCTTTGTCTCCTATCAACTTGATTCTACTCACAAAATGACGTTTTGAACTGCAGCAGCCATACTGGGCATGATACTAGGTATGAAATGAATTCTTAACCATGTAAATGGCATATATCTTTATTCTTATTAAAACTACTGCATTTATAACCGCGTCAACATTACAAGGCTTCTGCCATCTCCGGTGAGTAGATCAAGCCAACATCTACTGTAAAATATCATGATATCCAAACTTTTTACCACTGTTAGCCTTCACAAGAAATATAAATAAATTGGTCTATGTGCTTTGAGTGCCCTCCAGTGCTTTGACACTGCCGGCCGGGTAACAGGAAGGGATCGGGCATGTAAAAAGCCGAGCCATTTATCCCCAAAGGTTTATTTCTGGAAGATACAAACAAAGAAAACTGAAGGTGGGTTTACCTGACAAACAGCTATTAATACAGATAAAGTTGTGGTGGCACACAATATCCAAGACTTTACAGTAATCATAAATCGAACATCGACAAAGACAAGAAACAATGGACAATCAACAACATACTCATTAACAGTTAGTGAAAGCAGCGGTAGGAAGTCCCCATCATCATGCAGCACTTGAACAGTGTCAAAGGAAGCACCAATCACCTTGATCTGAAATGGCGGAATGACAATCCTCTCTTGTAACTATACAAGCAACCAACGACAGGCTAATATTTAATCGACTTCTCAGCCTCTAATTTCTGCCACTAATGCCCAGCTGAATGCAACACATTGTAACAAGTTGGGCCTTGATCTTGTTATCAATCAAAAGGTTGCAGGTTTGCTAGCGGCAACTGCATAACAGCTCTGCACAAGTTGTTCACACTCTTTTATACATCACCAACTGGCATAATTTGATACTGGCAAATGGGTGATGTTTGATGGCTGGGAAGGTAACCTGAGGACTGGCACTGCAATGGTTTATGCACCTATAGGTTCAAGGAAGACAAGAAACAACACGAACACATAGTGTATGCTTCTATAATAAGCAGCATGGCAGTCTTTACTGTTACTACTACTACTATTACTACTCTCAGTCATAAATCATAATCTTTTAAGCCAAATGTCTAAATGTCTCCCTAGAAAGTTTTTAGATGTTGCTAGAATGGGAGATACACAATAAAATGTACAATGTACAGAAAAATCAAATATATGTTACTTAACTAAATCAACACAAATCATTGTATCAGTGAAAAACTGACAGACTGTTGCAAACCTGAAAACAACTTTGTATGTCCAGATTGTTAGCATTCGACTATCACAGACTGCCAGTCATGTGCCAGCTTTAACAGAATAAATACCGTAATACGAGATAGTAGAAATGTAATGTGTTTAACGAATGACAATATCATAAGGTTTACCCTTTCGACTGCTTCTTCTTTCATTAGTTTGCTCATTTCATAAAGAAATGCAGCGGTCAGTTGGGCGAGTGCCACATCACGAAAGACAGTAATCACAAATGGATCCCCAAACCTGCAGAACAACATGGTCAGTGCTATGCTCCAAACATGTCAGTGACCAATTTACTCAAATAGTGGTAGTAATTCATGTAGACTTTGAACTTTTAAACTACATGTAAAATACCAACTTTTAATGCTGCTTTTAATGTCTGACCGTAACATACAGTCTTAACTTTGTATGTAAGGTACTTTGTACGTTTCACGATAATGACGATAAGAAACCAAACTGAAAAATAGTTCTTGCAACAATGTGGCTCATCTCAGGTAGCACACAAATTTACAATCCCACTCTGCATATGCACTGCAGCACTCAACGTCCTTACATGTATACCGGTATGTAATATATGGAGTAGCGTATAAAAACCGAGCTACTGGCCAGTCTTAACTCAGTGGCCAAAGAATTCCGATAAAAAAGGCCGCATTGAGGAGACTGGAGACAGCTGATTTTTCACGGGGACAATGCAATGTGACATTGACCAGATGGAAGCATCGCAGTCAGCTGTAGCAGTTGCATTGTCATGCTGTTATCGACGACTGAATGATCTGTTTTGCTGCATACATGTACACTGCAGCAGAGACTCCCAACGCTAGATTATAAATTCGCCATGGTTAAGGCATCAACATCTGAATATATCCTGCAAGACACTATGGTTAATGTTACTATTTTTAACTGTGGCTATTATTACTAAAATTCTCCTTGAATTGCTTACACTGCTATGCCATCTGTTGCATTGTTGGGCAGGGCATTAATAGCAAGTATTGGAACTCGATCTGGTTCCCATGGTTCTGATGATGATTCAGGCAGCTGTGCATCACTAGAGTAAAACTGGATTGCAAACACGTCGTTCAGTTCTGCTTCCAAGTCAGCAAGGGGCTGAATATCATTCAATGTTGCACCAAATCCGGTCGTCTCGGAGATCCGAGTCAGAACCAGCTGCAAAGAACAAAACAGTTCTTTTTCTCGATTATTATGTTATAGCTTCGCCCCCAGTAGGTGAACGAAGCATTGTGATAAGCGCAACTGTATCTCTGTCTATTTACCTGTCTGTTCATTCACTTACCTCAAAAACCACATGTCCAAATTTCACAGAATTTTCTCTATATGTTACCTGTGGCAGTAGCTCGGTCCTCCTTTAACGACGTTGTATACTTCCGGTTTTGTGGATGATGTCAAGTTTTCACATAATGGGGCCAATGAGCCAAAATCAAGCATGACGTTGTTTCGTTGAGTTCGCCAGGTGGCAGCACTAGTCAGACGTCAGATAACGTTGTTTTGTTGAGTTTGCCAGATGCCGGCACTGGGAACAAAACTGTTATCTGCAACCGCTGGCTGGCTTATAACTGACAACAATGTTTTTATGAATTTTCAAATCTGAACAGGCGTTCTTGTATTCCATGAAATCTGTGAAGGTTACCACGCCACATGTTGCACACAAGTTTCCAGAATGTAAAAACCTGTGTTTGTTTTTGCACAACAGTCATAGGTTTACGAAATACGATAAAGCAGCGGCTAATTCGTGCCTTAGTTGTGTATTTATCACATTTTAAACGGTCACAATGAAAACAAGGCACACATAATAAACAAAAGCATTGTTCCGTGGTATGATTCAAACGAATAAATTCTCACCAAAAAACACACATATACAACCATCTCACGGCCACTATACAAGTCAATCCGTGTTAGCTAACACCACCAGTTATGAACTGGAGGATTCTGTTGCAGCCAAGTTTTACTGCCCACATGACCCTGCTTATGGCAATTAGTGCACTCAGATTAGAGATAAGACACTAGAGTCTTTGTCAGCATGTTACCTACAAAATCCTCGACTAGTAGATCGTCCGCTGATCTTCTTCCGCCTCTACAATCCGGGTTCAGGCCGGGTTATTCGACTGAAACTGCTGTACTGCGGG
>Ga0209780_1001617_pt1 | contig 15105 bp, 9 predicted proteins | sample WorMetexBAHAMAS2_FD_187384 | JGI IMG/M metagenome (GOLD analysis project Ga0209780, IMG submission 187384) | Marine gutless worms symbiont microbial communities from Max Planck institute for Marine Microbiology, Germany - Inanidrilus exumae... | ecosystem: Host-associated > Annelida > Digestive... | reverse complement strand
AGGGCCAATTGCTTTCGGTCTTGGCCGTATCGGAATGCCATATCGTTCTCCTTGATTTTACAACCTATATATCACCTATCGATACGGTTATTCAGTAGTAATTGGTACATAATTATGACACAGTCTGTTTGCCGGAATGCTTCTGCGTCATATGGACAGGAAGACATGTGAACTCGAGATGAAAACGGCATATACGATTGCACGGGCTTCTTCCTACGGCATGAATTCGGTTTTTAAAAAAAAAATGGGTACACTTATGCAGGGCTCCTGAAAAACAATACCCATATCTGTGGAGGGGTCCAAAACATGACGGTATGGTACAAGCCTCTACAGCTTTCTCACCTGTAGATGTAGAAAAGGCAGATTCCAATGTTTCCGGGGGGCAGGCGCCGAACAGGAGCACGGTCGGGCTTTTATCAGATAAGGGTTTTGACTTGACGCTGATTAGCCGTTTGGCTATCGTCCTAATCGATTCAAGTACCTTTCCCATTCCGCCACAATTGACCGCAACATATCCGACCACCGTAGACGTGGCACTTGGTGTCGGACCAAGATAACAATATATACAGGATTCAAGGATCCAAGGAGCCAAGGGGTCGAGGGGTCAAGCAGAAGGTAGAGGTCAGAGGGCAGATGTCGGATGTCAGGATAAAGATCAGATGACAGAGGGCGGAGGACAGAGGGCAGGGTAGAGAATTTTGGATTTTGGATTGCGGATTTTGGAATGAAAAGATGGGGTGGCAAGCGACAGATATCGGAGGTCAGATGTCGGAGATCCTCCGCCGTCGCTCTCTGAGGATCACCTGCACCTATGAGGCGCATAAATCCTCCAGAGGCGGATGAACCTGTGGCGGCGCCAAAGGCGACCAGGGATTCCAGGCCCGCCTGAGGCGGATAAAATTAAAGTGAAAAGATAAAATCAATATCGCTCATTTTGATATCGAAAACACTATTCTAAGTTTCTACCCAACGCCAATCAGGACATCTTCGTTTTTCTTTCTTCTTTCTTTTTCTATCCAATACCATTCTCTTAATTTTTTTAATCCATCTTGTCCGAGTACATCGTCACGATAAAAATAATAAGTGAATACATTCCCAAGATAATCAATCAAACTCTCCCAACGTTCAAAATAAGCATAAGAAAGCCGAGAAAAATAAGCTCTAAAAAAACTTTCTAATAATTCCAACCTGTTTCCTTTCCATTCTCTTTTGTTTTTATATAAAAATTTTATAACACCGACAGCTGAAATCACATCCCTTATCCCGATATGGGTCTCTTTTATTATCTCAAAATACGGATCAACATATGTAATTTGATTCTTTTTGAAATATTCTTCAAAGGTGTACATTTCTTCACGATCACATATCTGTCCGCCCATATTCACATCTTGTTCATGGAAAGTAACGTGAAACAACTCGTGGTTTTGTTTCCGGGCCGTACCTGTCCCTATCTCTTCGGCTATAAACGGCAAATAATCTTCCATGGGTATAACTTCTTCACCGGAATTAAAAAACACTTCTAAAACCGGCATGAGTTTTCTCCCTGAACGTTGCCTTTTTATTGCCAGATCTCTTAATAGGGGAGAAATCCTTTTTCGCAGCCTAAATAGTCCCGGATCATCTATCTGCGAAATCTTCGATATCCTATGTGGATTGATCGCACAATTAACAATTAAATATGGCAGCGCTTTTTTTCCATCAGCTCCGTATTCAGCTTCTTCGAAATCACCTTTTCCGTCAGGTAAACTATACAATGGTTGAAATGCTATAAAATCAATAAACCCTTCACTGCAAGGGCCTAATTTTTCAAATGTTTTTAAAGCATTGTTTTTTTCTATCTTACCTCCAACGCCGGTAAATTTTATTGAATTCTTATTATAGGGTTTGGAAACCGGATCATGAAATAGACCGGATGATTTGAATGCTAATAATCTTCCATCAGGTAAAGGAATATAACATTGACGCAGGTTGGCTACTGAATACTGCGCTTTGTCATAATGTCTATCCGTCATCGCAACAACAATTTGACCGCCTCTTGTCAATATGTCATTTGCCGCCTTCGGCTTACCGCAGAGAAAAATTCCTTTATTTTCCAGGATATAATCAGAAAGAGTCTTTTCTCCTTTTATCTTTTCCACAGCTAATTTTTTATTGAAAATTTCTATCTTTCCTGTTTTCTCCTCAGGCAATACCTGCATAAACACCGGTCTTAACGCTCGATCATTTGACAACGCCTGTTTAACTAACATTATGGCTTCTGAATCAGAATCGAATAATTTAACAATCTCCGGATATTTATCCAATTCTTCCTCTTTCAAATACTTCTTCCATACCAATGTTGTAGAGAAATACTGATCGCGGGAATCGGTCATTTTTCCCCCAACTGTTAAAATAATCTTAACAGAATTAAGATAATTAAAACTCTATTACGATATATTTGGTTCTGACAACATAATAATCCACTTATGATGCAAAATGGGCCTGCAATAATGACCCACCTTTAGCCGAAATCGGCGTCTGAAATTGAACCACCCTTGGAAGGCCCCTGATGTGGCTGGCGAATACCGGCAAAGGGGTCGGGCGGGAGATGCTCACGGGGGAACCGATACGGTCGTGGGGGAGAAATAGGGGACATGCGCAATATTTAAACATTTAAAAATATTCTATATTTTAACTCAAATTCGCTATTGGAAATGGGGCCGGGGCAAGGGTATCTGCCGAAAAAATACCTAATGTGCGGCCTTTCCGACACGCCAGGTATCGATCGGCAAATTATAGTAATCAATGGTGTGGATCAGCCAATCCGTTCGGAGAGGCGAAAAGATCGCAAAGGAAAGCGGGTTTCACTCAATACCTCAGCGAATATCCAAATATGAGGAACGTACCCTAAATTCCCCAACACCTGTTTACAGCTTGTTTGTATAGATCCGCCCTCTCGGGGCAATTGTTGTTTATGGAACTGCAGAATCCGGTTGACCGCCGCTGACAGATTCACTAATAATATGAAAGATTAGCGGTAACTTACGTTTTCGATTTGATCCGGCAAGCCGGCAGTATTTCTCTCCGAAGCGCCTTTTCCTTCCCATGCCGTCGAATCTTCAACATCGAATGATCACCCGAATTGACCGTAAACAGGCAGCCGATGAGAAGCACTCGCAACATTGCGGACCGAGTCGTTCCCATGGAGACCGGACAAGGGCCGTCGCCGCACCGGAACAGCGCTGCGGCGACGGGAGAGGTGTCCATCGACCGCAAACGTTATCGCAAGATAAGATGGTTTTTCGCTAAAATCCTGTGGCAGACGATCTGGTGGGACATCATCTTCAAGCTTCCCGTATTGAAATGGTTCCGCCCCGCTCCCCTGCCCCGCTGGCAATCGGCCGCAGGCCAGTACCGGGAGCTGGCCATCCACATGGGCGGTATCCTCATTAAACTGGGGCAGTTCCTCAGCACCCGGGTAGACCTGCTGCCTCCGGAGATAACCGGTGAACTGACCCGACTGCAGGACGAAGTCGCCCCGGATCCTTTCGAAGAGATCGTTAAAGTGATCGAGGCCGATTTCAGACGGCCCATAGACGAGATATTCGATCATTTTGCCCGCACACCGGTGGGGTCGGCATCGCTGGCCCAGGCCCACCTGGCGGTTCTTTCATCCGGTGAAGAGGTGGCTGTGAAAGTTCTCCGGCCGAACATTCACATGGTGGTTGAAACGGATTTAAAGGCAATGCGCATGGTCAGTGCGTGGCTCAAGCGATTTAAAAATATCCGCGCGCGCATGGACCTGGACGTTCTTCTGGATGAATTCGCCGCCACGACCTGGGAAGAACTCGATATGTTGAAGGAAAAAGAGAACCTCAAACGGTTCGCCGCAGATTTTGCGGAAAGCCCGCATGTATATACCCCCCGAATCTATACAGAATTCTGCAGTACGTGTACATTGACCCTGGAAAATGTCAGCTACATCAAAATAAACGACATCAAAGCCATTAAAAGCTGTGGAATCCTGACCTCCCGGCTGGCCGATCGTCTATATGACATTTATATGCACCAGATATTTGTTTCCAACTACGTGCACGTGGATCCCCATCCCGGCAATCTCTTCGTCAAGCCTCTGCCCCATCCGGAGGAAATCGAAGACGGAACAACCGAATTCGCACCCGGTGATCAGGTGCCATACAAAAAGGACCGATCGTTTCAGGTCGTCTTCATTGATTTTGGTATGATGGCTGAAATTTCCGAAAAACTGAAAGCCGCCATGCGGATGGGCGCCATCGGGTTGGGAACCCGGGATGCCCGCAAAATCGTCCAGGCTTATGTGATTGCCGGTTTTTTGCGCCACGGGGCTGAGTTGCGCCGGCTCGAAGAAGCGCACCAGGCCTGGCTTCAGAAACTCTGGGGACTGCGTCTGGGGAAGCTGCAGGAAGCTTCCGTGGATGAGATTCGCTATTTTTTGCAGGAATACCGGGATCTTATCATGGAAACCCCTTTTCAGATGCAGGCCGACATGCTTTTTGCCGGGCGGGCTGTCGGTATACTGGTCGGTCTGTCGACCACCATTGATCCAGAATTCGACCCCTGGAGTAAAACCCTGACATATGCCAAGCAATTTGCAAAGGAAGAGCTGACCGGTGAATGGCAGGGTATCCGGGAAGAACTTTTCATGATTGGAAAGCATTTCCGGACCATACCGGCAGAACTGGAGTCGGTACTCACCCGGGCCAAGCAGGGCGCGCTGACGGTTCAGGTGTCTTTGTCCCCGGAAACGCGTCGGTCGATTCGGCGCATTGACCTTTCGGTCAAACGATTCGCCTGGATGGTCATAACCGCCGCCCTGTTGATTTCAGGCGTCAACCTGCATATTGCCGGAAAAGACCTTCCGTTCGGGATCGCCCTGATTGTCCTGTCCGGAGCGACCTTTTTATGGGGTATGCGCAGGTGGTAATACGGTGCTAAACACGGACATCCCAGGCCTCCTTTGGATAGAAAAGAGGGAGGCCCTTTATATTTTACGGATTTGGGAAAATACGGGACCCTCTTCACATTTACACATTTGAACAGATTACCAAGAAAGCCCAATCGTAGAGTCGGAATAAAAGAGCACCCTCTATTTCCCCCGCAGGTGATCAGATTCTACCACCTGGATCGCTATCACCGCGAAATCCGGCATTCTTTCATTTTGATCTCAACAATTCCACTGGACTCCTCTATGAGTTGTTCTCCACTTTTCTGAATCGAATGAAAAAATTTAGTCTGATATATGCCCTTTTTTTGATGGGCTTTACAGCTATCGTCGCCCAGGTGATACTGATTCGAGAACTGTTGACCTCTTTTTCCGGAAATGAACTTATTATTGGGATTTTTTTTGCCAACTGGCTGCTGTTAGAAGCCCTGGGAAGCTTTGGCACCGGCCGATGGGCGTCAAAAGTCAGGTCCGGAACACCCTATTATGCCTTCCTGCAGTTGTTTCTCGCTTCTACGTTACCGCTCATGATCATTCTCACCCGTATTTCCAAACATCATCTCGGCATCCTTCCGGGTCAGGGCATCAACGTGGTCACCATTTTTTATGTCTCATTCTTCTTACTGACCCCATTGGCATTAGCCGATGGTGCCCAGTTTAGTTTCGGATGTCGAATGTACGCGGAAATCAGGGAAAGAAGTGCTGCTTCGATTGGACGGGTGTATATTTATGAATCCATTGGAAGCCTTGTGGGCGGCATCACCGGAACCTTTGTTTGTCTTCAATACCTGAATTCCTTTCAGACAGCAATTGCGCTGGCACTATTAAATATCCTCTCGGCATTGCTGCTGCTCGTATTTGTATCATCTAGACCGGGGACCACTCAGCTTCCGAAACATAAAACTGCCCTCTACACGTCTCATTTCACCATCAAGATTGCCGCTGTAGCTCTGCTTCTCATTTGTGCGCTGGCCTTTCCATTAGGTGGGATTGATGCGTTGCATACCAAGTCGCTGAAAGCCCAGTGGCGCCATTATAATGTTCTTGATTCCCGCAATTCAATTTACGGCAATGTCACTGTACTGCAACGTTTGAAACAGCTGAACATCATGGCCAATGGGGTGCCTGTTTCAACCATCCCAACCCCTGATGTCGCCTTTATCGAAGAATTCGCGCATCTTGCGCTACTTTCGCAGCCCAATCCTCAAAAGGTATTGCTGGTCGGAGGTGGTATCGGCGGAGTCTTAAACGAAATTCTGAAACATCCGATTCAAAAGGTCGACTATGCTGAATTAGATCCGTTGATCATCCGCATGACCCAACAGCATGCCCCTTCATTTACAGCATCGAATTTGAATGATCCCAGAGTCCATATTCATTATGCGGATGGCCGCTATTTGATACGAACCAGTAACGAGCGCTACGATGTGATCTTCATCAATCTTCCCGATCCCTCCACATTGGAAATCAATCGTTTTTATTCCCTCGAATTTTACCTCATGAGCAAGCGGTGTCTGAAATCAGATGGTATATTATGTTTTCTTCTTCCCGGCAGCTTGACGTATTTGAGCAGAGAATTGATCGATCTAAATGCAACTATCCTCCAAACCGCAAAACACGTTTTTCCTTACCTTAGCGTTATTCCCGGCGATACGAACCTCGTTCTGGCTTCATTGGATGAAACTGTCCTACAGCATTCAGCGGAACTTCTGATTCAGAGAATGCGTGACCGTTCGCTGCAAACCCGGATGCTTTCGGATTTTCATATTCGTTATAAATTCGATCAAATGCGCCGCAACTGGTTCGATAACGAAATTCGAAAAGCCGGTGAGATGTGGCTGAATCGGGATTTTCATCCGTCAGCGCTTTACCATGATCTGCTGTTTTGGAATTCAATACATTCACCGGCAATTGCCGGAATATTTCATCAATTGAAATCTCTGCGGTTCGGTTATGTCTTCATCCCAACCGCTATGTTGTTTGGCATCCTACTGTTGCTCCAGCGATATCGTTTAACATGGCAAAAGTCCTTTATCGTCGTGCCCATTATTGCGACCGGCTTTGCCGGGATGGGCGTGGACATCGTGATTGTGCTAGCGTTCCAATCGTTATACGGCTGATATGTTTGAAAGTGTCAATTAGAAACTACTTATCCGCCCCTTTTTTAAAAGGTAGTAATCCTGATGTATTCCACCTTCCTTGAGGAGGCGCGACTTTTTAACGACGGATGATCATGCTGATATACGCGGGTTGGCTACCGCATGACTTGTTTTCGTCGCGGAGCTGCCTCTGTCTATACATCGGGAGTCTATTTACCCATAGCCGTAGCCGAGGATCCTCCTTTCCGTAGTCACGCCTCCACAGAGAAGCTGGAACCTGTTTGTCTTATCCGATAGTTGCCTTTACTTGTTTATCAATGGCCCACATGAAAGCGCCCAGTTCCCTTGCGATTGCGGTGATCACTGTCTGTCTGGACTTGCCCCTGGCCATTAACCGTCGATATCGTGCGCATAAACGTGTTTGGGCTTTCCAGGATATGTCACGAATGCTTTTGGGCAATCCTTTTTGGCGTTTGAGAAGTTCTTTGCATACCCGTGCGGGCAATTTATACGACCAGGCGGCCTCGATCAAAACTCGGCGGACATGGCCGTTGCCGGTTTTGGTAATCGAACCGCGGCGCACGCTCTTGCCACTGGAATGCTCCGAAGGGATAAGCCCCAGGTAGGCCATGAGCTGTTTGGGATTTGCAAAACGGTTCATGTCTCCGATTTCTGCGACAACCGTGGCGGCAACCATCAGCGACACACCCCGCATTGCCTGGTAGGCTTTGACATGGGGCCAACGGTCCCATTGTTCTACCTGGGCTTGTATCTGCTGGGTGATGCGTTTGATCCTCTCACCGCATTCATTGGTTGCTTCGATATACTCTTGAAGCGCAATCTGCTGGGCCCGATGGGGGCATTTGATCCCTGCCAGCCAGGTATAAAATGGCTTGGTCCAATGCTTTTTCCCCGGATAATGGTGACCGTGACGAAGCAGAAAGGACAACAGGCGTTGGCGTGCCTGGCGTTCAAAACGTCTGATGTCATCCCGGCAGCGGATTAGATCTCTGATGGCCTCGTCTACAGGGGTTGGCACATAAATGCTGGTCAGTTCGCCGGCACGGAATAACCGAACCAGGTTGATGGCATCCCGACGGTCGGTTTTAATCCGATCCCCGCTTCGCTTGGGGATCATCGATGGTGCCACCACAGAGCAGTTGATGTCTTTTGATTTGAGATATCGATAGATCGGATAACCGCAGGGTCCGGCCTCATAGACAAATCGCAACTCAGTAGCGTGTTCTTGCAGCTTGGAAATGAGATTGTTCAGGGCATCGAGGTTGCTGGGTATTTTGCCATAGGATCGCACCTTACCGTTGGACCGATTGTTGGTGATCGCCACATCGATGGTATTCTTGTGGACATCCAAGCCAACATACAATATCCTTCTTCTCATGGTCTGCCTCCTTGGTAATGGCTCTGAGCCGTTTTGACCTACACCGGTCGCACGGCTTAACCCATGTTGCAAGGGGCAGACCTCTCAGCTTTCAAACATAATGTCTATATTTATCACTGGATCGGATTACTTATTGCCGCGTTTATGGTGGGTTTGACCTTGGGCGGCATGTGGATGACGCGTCGGTTACATGTGGTGCAGCAAGAAGATGTCATTGGCGATTACAACGTATTTTTGAAACTCGAATGGTGCATTGTCCTTTATACCCTGGTGCTTATCAGTGCCCTGTATCTCCTGAACCGGCTTCAGGAATATGCGTTCATTTTTGCGACAGCTCAATACATTTTACTTTTTCTAAACAGTCTGTGTGGATTTTTTGTGGGCGCGGAATTTCCATTGGCCAATAAGTTATATCTCAAACATACGCGCAACTATACCGAAACAGCGGGGAAGCTATATGCCGCGGATCTCATAGGATCATGGGTCGGAGCATTATTTGTGACGATCATCTTTATCCCTCTGTTTGGCATATTCAATACCTGCCTGCTTATTGTATTTATTAATTTCTGCAGTCTGCTCGTCTTTGTTTTTTCGAAACGCTGACACATCAATACCAGATGCCGGCAATACTATGCCCGCAGAACTTACATTTTCCATCGACCACGTTATTTTCATATACGTTAAAATGGATTCGATAAATAATCTTTTTTTTGCAGTTGGGACAAAATGTGCTGTTATTCTCGTGTCCGGGGACGTTGCCGAGGGTCACATAGTGAAGACCTTCTTCGGTGGCCATTGCATGTGCCCTCTCCAGGGTTTCTATGGGTGTAGGGGGAAGATTCAACATTTTATAATTGGGGTGAAACCGTGAAAAGTGCATGGGAGTGTCTTCTCCCAAGTTTTTCAGAATCCATCGGCACATCTGGCGTATATCGTTGGGATCATCATTGAGAGTGGGAATCATAAGGTTCACGAGTTCTAAATGTTTCCCGGCGTTGTGAATATTTATCAGCGTTTTGAGAACCGGATCTAATCGAGAAGAGCATACCTCGCGATAAAATGTATCCGTAAACGCTTTCAGATCAACCGTGACCGCATCCATATGTTCCAAAAGGGTTAAAAGCGGTGCTTCGTTGATTAAGCCGTTGGTGTGATAAAGAACTCCCAATCCGCTTTTTTTCCCCAATTTGGCGACATCAAACATGTACTCGTAAAACACGGTCGGTTCATTATAGGTGAAGGAAAGTGATTCACATCCAGAACGCTCTGCTCCGTTGACGATATCCTCTGGTTGTACCTCGTAATATGTCAACTCCTCCAAGCTGCGTTGGGAAAGATGCCAGTTGTGGCAAAATTGGCAACGATTGTTGCAACTTGCGGTGCCGGTGCAGAAAATCCGAGTCCCCGGCCACATATGGTAGCAGGGTTCCTTTTCTATGGGGTCGATTTGCAGTGCAGAAGGCTTGCCATAGACAATGGTGTAGTAGGTCCCATCTCGGTTTTCACGATTGCTGCAAAAGCCCCGGTGACCATCCTTGACCACACATTTTCGATAGCATAACTGGCATTGGACCCGATTCCCGTTCAATTTCCGGTAAAACCGTGCTTCATGCATCCCATCGGCAGATTCCTTGACAGATGCGAATACATTGGAGCCCGAGCAAAGGGTCGCCCCAAGACCCAGTAGAGCCTTTGTCCCGAATTTACCAAATTCTCTGCGTGTTAATTTCTTTTTAAACATGATCTTGCAACTTTATGAGAATATTTAATGTTACCGATATGCCCCAAAAGGGCCTTTTCAATGAAAGTGAAGCTGTTAGGCTCTTTTATCTATGCTAAGGTCTAAGGTAGAATCTCGTGGAATTCCGGGTCAGGTCTCCGTTTCCTTGAGCGCCAACGCAAGATTATCCATTTTCTCTTGTGATTCAGGGGTTGTTTGAAATTCTTCCCAGGCAACCATTGTGCAGATCATATCCACCACAGCGTCTAACGACAGCCTCTCAGTATTGATGACGATATCATAGAGGGTGGGATCTTCCAGGTCTATCCCATAAAGATGCTGTCCCCATTTTTTTCTTGAGCTGTCAATTTGTTTTAAAAAATCAATTGCTTTGTCTCTGGTTATCTTATCCCGTTCCATCACGAAATTGATCCGGTATTCCAAATCGGCAATAATCCGGACCTTGAGAACATGAGGTATGTCTTTCACAAAAACGTGACCTGCCATACCATGGTAGACGATATTGTCATCCCTGAAGCGATTTATTAAGGCCGACTGAATAAAGGTAATGTATTTCTTTTTCTCTTTGGTAAAGCGTTCAAAAAAAGAAGGTGGATCTTCAAGGGCCTGGGTGAGTTTGATTTCCGGGATGTTAAACTCTTTCGAGGCTTCAATCAAAACATCCCGGGCAAGACTTTGGTACCCTAATCTTTCGGCGACCATTTCAGCGATCTCCATACCCCTGCTGTACGATCCCCTCGAGATGGTAATAATAGACATAAGTCCTCCTTTTTGATTTCATGTTTGGAATAATCCTTAGGGGCATTCAATCATAAAGTTCCACCGGATGATGTTGAGCGTTAACGCAAAATTCGTTGAGATCAGCCCGGTTATTTCACGAATGGATTTTGCTTTAGCTGCAAGGCCTAAAAGTCTCTAATCGGTAACGTGAAGCTATCATGGCGTACCGCAAGAGACCTGTAATGCAGCAGATGAAGTGAAATCCATTCGCCCGAAGGAGGATGTTTTGTACTCCATAAAATGAGCCAAAAAGGAATACAACCAACTACAGTCATTGAATATATCGGTAAAATTACTAAAATGTCATAAAATATCCGGGTTAGACAGCGCTTCAGTACTATCCTAATTTGGGGTGAGGTCGAGGGGGAGCGATAATATGTTTATACCGACCGTGTCGAAAATGCCCTCTGATAAAAGGAGCGTGTAGGGAGAACGTGGGCAATATTATTCGAAGGAAGAAGTCGCGAGAGGAGCAGTATTGCAGATGAATAGAATATACTTAGAGCGCCGCTGAGGTACCTATTTAAACGAACGAATTTGTGTTTCCTATATAATATTATTGGTAAAATGAAATTTAGACCGTTGTCAATCAAAATCGGCTAAGGATCTGGGGTCGGGGATGACCGGTCTTCGCTCTTCGAGCTTGGGACTTCCGTCTTCGCCAAGGCTACGACGCGACAAGTCGCTCTACGAGCTCCGACCCCACAAAAGAAAACAAAGGGGTCGCATCTTAATTATGAATTATTCACTCTTTTTGGGTCGAACCAAGATAAGCGGTTAAGATCCAATGACATATGACGAAAAAAAGACCCTGGTTTTTCCCTTATCCGACATCGCTTCCTTGACTCTCTTAAAAAATCGGTGAAAGTGTCACCGACACCGGGACTCACCTCTAACGGTCGCGCCAAGGAAATACCTGGGGCCATTGGTCGGGCCTACACCGGGCGTACATTTCCGAATATTGAGTGTCGACCCCAAGCTCCTCGGCAGCATGCCAGGCCCACCGCGGGTCGAACATCATGCCCCGCGCAAGCGCAACCATGTCCGCCTTGCCGCTGGAGATGATTTCTTCAGCCTGTCGTGCTTTGGTGATCATTCCCACCGTCCAGGTCTTTATGCGGGCTTGCTCGCGGATTCGGGCCGAAAAAGGCACCTGATAGCCCGGGCCTAGGGGTATCTTCTGGCGCGGGTCCAGTGCCCCAGAGCTGACATCGATGAAGTCACACCCCAGGGATTTTAGCGCCCTGGCAAAGACCACCGACTCTTCTTCGCTCCACCCCCCGTCAACCCAGTCTGTGGCTGAAATTCTTACCCCCAGGGGCTTGTCCGCGGGCCAGGTGGAACGAACGGCCTCGAACACCTCCAAGGGATAGCGCATGCGATATTCCAGCTTGCCGCCATACTCGTCACTGCGCTGATTGCTGAGTGGCGATAGGAACTGGTGCAGCAAATAGCCGTGCGCGCAATGCAGTTCGGCCAGATCGAAACCGATGCGGGCGGCCCGATCAGTGGCGGCAACAAACTCAGCTTTGACCGTCGCAAGGCCCTGCCGGGTCAAGGCTTGAGGAACGTGCCAGTCCGGTCCGAAAGAAACCGTCGAGGGTGCCACAGTTGTCCAGGGATTCTCATCGGCCGATAATGCCTGGCCGCCTTTTGCCGGTACTTGAGCCGATCCCTTGCGTCCGGCATGGGCCAGTTGTATCCCCATAGCGGTCACGCCGTACTGCCGGCAAAAGTCGACCACCCGTTTCAGCGCAGCTTCGTTTTCATCGCTATATAACCCTAAACACTTGTGGCTGATGCGGCCTGTCTTAGAAACCGCCGTTGCCTCGGTCATCACCAGTCCAGCCGCGCCCATGCAAAACTGGCCCAGGTGCATCAAATGCCAATCAACCGCAGACCCATTTTCAGCTGCATACTGACACATGGAGGACACCGCGATTCGGTTGTTCAGCGAAAGACTCCGAAGTTCAAGGGGTGAAAAAAGAGTACAAGACATGAAGAAAATCTCCTTTCTACACAGCGTTCATATCTGTGCCGCCCATCCAAGACAGCCCAAAGAAAAAAACCGCTTGTTTCCAACGTGGATTGGACCAGCCGGGTTTTTATTGATCTTCTTGAAAAGATCTCGATATTCAATAAAAAGCGCTGTTGCAGTGCAGATAATATGTTGTAGCCACCTGTTTGTCAAAAACCTGCCATTCGGAAAAGAAGCATTTTCATGACCAAGCAAGTACGCTAGAGAATGGGGGACGGGTAGGACAGAGGGCAGATGTCGGATGTCGGAGGTCGGATGTCGGAGGTCATCCGCCGTCGCTCTCTGAGGTTTACCCGCACGCCTGAGGCGCATAAACCTATGGCGGCGCCGGAGGCGACCAGGGATTCAAGATAAAATATTTCGATTATTGGTTTTAGAGCGCCCATTTTGATTCGAAGAAGACAGATTCGCACCAGGGACAACTGCCATCATGAACTGATAACAGAAGTCAATCGTAAACTTGACCCCAATTCCTGGGGCGGCAATACCAACACTTCCGCTCAAACCGTTCTTTATAGACCTGTTCGAAGGTTTCTAAATCGTCCACCATGCAATCGTCCACCATGCAAAGGTAATAAGGAGAGTTTCGAGGATCGCGGTGGCGGTATACAGATTCCGGCACGAGTTCAAACCGTTGTTTGCGGCGAAGCACTGGTGGTGCCTCTGTAAAGGGGGGTTGACGAAGTGGACTCTCTGGTCAAAGATGGTTATCAATAGTTATATCTACATAGGCTTCTCTGGTTGAAACTGGAAGCTAGAAACCGGGCATATACTTGCTAAAAAGGATACCAGAACAATGAAGCAGGAATTGAATGACGACGAATTGAACACTTATGCAAGGCAGATTGTTCTTGCGGACATTGGTTACGACGGCCAACTCAGCTTGAGAAATGCGAAAGTATGCCTGATCGGTCTCGGGGGGCTGGGATCGCAGATTGCCCCAAGGCTTGTGGGGATGGGCATCGGGGAGGTGCGGTTTGTTGACAGGGACATTGTTTCACGCTCCGACCTGCACAGACAATACCTTTATGACGTGGATAGTATCGGCAGACCCAAGGTGGAGGTGGCCACAGAGAAATTATCCCGATTGAACCCTGATGTGGAAATTGTTGCCTACCCGGAATCATTGAATCTGACGAACACTGCGGAAGTCATCGCCGGTGCAGATGTAGTTATCGACGGTCTCGACAGCCCGGAACCCCGGTACATTGTAAATAAAACCTGTCATGAACTGAACATCCCTTATGTGTTTGGAGCTGCCATCGAGGCGTTCGGAAATGTATCTACATTGGTGCCTGGTAAAAGTATGTGTCTTGAATGTTTCATGCCGGGATTAAAAGACGAAGATCTACCGAAGTGCGGTGTGGTGGGTGTTCATCCGGCCGTTCTGGGTATCGTCACTGCCGTACAGACTTCTGAAGCTGTGAGGATACTCATCGGTCAGGAGCCAAAGCTTCTGGACAAGATATTGTACATCGATCTTCGGGAGATGTCGTTTGAGACGGTTAGTTTAACGGCAGAAGAAAGTTGCACCGTTTGCGGTCTCGAATCGAATCAACGGACCGAACAGCTAACGCATCGCCTGGTTGAAGAAACCTGCGCACGGGACGGCCAAAGAAATTTTATTATATCGCCTAAACAAAGGACTGACATCAGCCTTGCAAAACTCAGTAGTTTAATAGGTGATAAAGGATTTAAAGTCAAAACATCCGGCCGTTTCGGCGTTACCTTTGAACACTCTGAAGATATGACAATCTGCGTGTTGAAAAGCGGTACCATGATCGCTCAAACATCCCCCAAGTTGGATGCTGTGCAGAAATCGGACATGCTGGAGATCTACAAGATGCTCCTTGTGGATGGATTGGGCTTATCTGATGCTATTTTACCCGTAATTTAAAAAAGCTTTGCGAGTGCTCGAGGGTCGCCCATTAAAGGGCGTGTCAACAGAAAAAACACCTCACCGTTAGGAAAAATAGTAAACTTTTCCTTTGTCACCTGTGCGTTACGATAACTAAAAGCTCTGTTCTCATTTTGAACCGCATCCGCGATTTCAAATAATGGATCGCGAGGTCTTTGCCCCGCATCAGT
>Ga0209780_1001616_pt1 | contig 15106 bp, 10 predicted proteins | sample WorMetexBAHAMAS2_FD_187384 | JGI IMG/M metagenome (GOLD analysis project Ga0209780, IMG submission 187384) | Marine gutless worms symbiont microbial communities from Max Planck institute for Marine Microbiology, Germany - Inanidrilus exumae... | ecosystem: Host-associated > Annelida > Digestive... | reverse complement strand
TTGCAAAACAAGAAGGAATAAATATATGTTGCCGCTCATAGACATCAAACTTGAAATTGATAGACATATCAAACGAATAGACGCAATATTGCCAGACATCCAAAATTGGCTACCTTTACAAGAAGAAGATTTGAATAACACCGAAAAAGTTAAAACTATAGACTCATTTATCTACCGCTTTACCAAAATTCAAGACAAAATGGGAGAAAAATTATTTCCTGCTGTATTAAAAGAACTCCAGGAATATAAACCAAATATGCCGCTCATTGATGTCTTAAATAAATTAGAAAAATTTGAATTAATAGATAATGTTGACACATGGATTGACTTCAGAAAACTTAAAAATAACTTAACACACGACTACCCAAACAACGAAGCTGAAATAATAGAAGCGATAAATTTATCAGTAACAAGCTATTTTCAAATTAAAAACATATACATGAAAATGTTAAATGCTGTAGGTAGTAGCCGTACACCCTAACTGCGCGGCTCATAAAAACAACGTTACATGTTTATCAAACTTTTGGAGCCCAAGATTTATCTTGGACATCTTAGATGGCACGCTTTGGGGGTTGTTAATAGGGTTCTAAAATTGTTAATAGGGTTCTAAAAATTTTAAAACGTTGCCGACTGGGCTACCCAACCCCGCCCGGGCGCTCGACTTTTTCAAAGAGAGTTTATTTCAAAGCCAAACGGCTTTAATTGGACAAGCCAAACAAATCTTGGCGTACAGGGATTGGGTAGCGCATGGCAAAAACCCGAAAAATCCGCCTTCAAGAGACATGAAACCCTTGGCAGCTTATAACACGCTCAATGAAATCGTGGAAACTTTGCTATGCTATCCGCCGTCATCGGCTTAGGTTGCCAAAGGGTTTTAGCTTGTCTCCCACCTCTAAATTCAATGCCATTTGTGCCGGACGGGGTTGCAAACCCCGCATAGTTTTTTAGAATCGTGTCATCTTGCTACCCACAGACATGCGGAGTTTTGGCAAGCCCGTAGGCATGTCCTATACTGAGCTTAAACACTCTAAAACGCCTATTTTTTCAATAAACTGACGAAACGAGTGATTACCGGTTCTCGGATCAGCCGCTTTCATAATCTGTTTTGAATCCGTTTTGTTTTCAAAATATTGCCGGGCATTTTCAACAGATTGGCTGTAACCACGAATCCATTGATCAATATCAGATTTATTGACAGTCTCGTTTTGATTGGTTATCTCAGTAAAATGTGCTTTAATCCAAGATTCAAAAGAACGAACACTAGGTATCAAATAAACCGTGCGTTGGTATGTTTTGGCTTTCTGTTGAAATTGACGAAATCGCTTGACTGCGGCTTTAACATCCATATCTCCTTGAATAAGAATAGCCTCTGCTCGGTTTAAATTTTTTGTGACACGTTGAGATTTTAAATCTTTATCTAGCATCTCAAAACCACCCCCAAAATCTTCACCCCCTTCATAACAGCGTACAAACAAATTGACATGACACTGTTCATGCAACAGAGAATGTAGACATTTCATATAAACGTCTTCATAAGCACCAGAAACATACATCATAAAGTATCGTTGTAGTTGAAGCTTTTTCGATTTTCTTTTTTTTCTCGCCATATGTTATGAACGTAACTGAATTGCCAACTCCTCTAATTCTTCACTCAACAAAGGCACCGCCCCCAAACGACCCAACTTATACTGTTTATAAGCATCCATAACACCACCAATACTCATAAAATCCTCCGCGCTGCTAATTTTCGTCGCGCCTTGACTATTTTTTTCGGTCAGAAAAATAGCACGCTTGCTACCGAGTAGTTTCATCAATTCCGTCTGATGCGTGGTAAAAATAAATTGAGGATAACGGCACTTTTTTTGTAGCCGACTCCTTTTGACGATGCGGATCATGACTTCAACAATATCTGGATGAATGGCACTTTCGATTTCGTCCACTAACAACAATCTATTATCTCGAAGCGTCAGCAAAATAAAATAGAGTAGAACATAAAGCCCTAATGTGCCATGAGATTCACATTCCTGTGGCAACATCTTACCTAAATCTTGATGATGAAACTGTACTTGTCCATTCAAAAAATCATGCCGCAGTTCACGAATATCAGCAATATGCAAATCAAACTGACTTATCATAGCTATCAGAGATTTTTTTAAAGCTGCGTTTTGCATCAAATGCTTAGCTATCTCGGTTAGATAACTTTCAAAATGTTTGGAGACAACCTTAATGTTTTTGACATAATTTAGAAATTGTCTCACATAGCCCTCACTTGATTTCGCTTTGACTAAGTAACTGGGTAAATGTAAAACTTCCTGATGAGAACTCTCATATTGAAATAATAACTTTTCATTGTTGGTTTTATAAGGACTGACACTCAAGGACTCATTAACCGATTCGAGAATATCATCTTCTATTTTTAGCGTGTTCTCATACCAAAAACTGTTACCCTCTAGTATAATTTCACATTTAATGTGGATATGATTGCCTTCATTAGCCCGATGTGCAAAAAACAAATAATGGGGAGCCGAACCGCCCTGATATAAACTGAAAATATCCCGAAAAAACTCAATCGCCTTAATCAAATTCGTTTTGCCAGACGCATTATTCCCAAAAATTATTGCAACATTGGTGGGTGGAAAGCTTCTTTTGTCACCACAAAGATCAAGTCCAGCCTCATCTCCAGACTCAAAAGAACGGAAATTTTCAATTTCAAAATAGCTTAACATGCTTGTGTTCCTTAACTAGGTTTTCTCGTTCCCACGCTCCGCGCGGGAATGCCTGCCTGGACAACAACCTACTTATACCTTACCAGAACGCCCCGCCCGCTTACGCTCCTGCTCCCTCAAAAACCGCTTACGCAAACGAATCGCTTTCGGTGTCACCTCCACCAACTCATCATCATCAATAAACTCAATCGCCTGCTCCAAACTCATCCGAATCGGCGGCGTCAACAAAATATTCTCATCAGAGCCAGCAGCCCGAATATTCGTCAACTGTTTCGCCTTAAGCGGATTCACCACCAAATCACTACTCCGAGAATGGATACCAATAATCATCCCCTCGTAAACCTCCTCACCATGTCCTATAAACAAACGACCCCGTTCTTGCAAATTAAACAACGCATAACCCAAACTCTTGCCCTCAGACATAGAAACTAAAACACCATTGACACGCTGCCCAATCTCACCCGACTTGATAGGCGCATAACGATCAAACACATGATAGATCAACCCAGTACCAGAAGTAGCCGTCAAAAAATCAGTGCGAAAACCAATTAACCCGCGTGCCGGAATCGTAAAATCAAGGCGCACCCGATCCTCAATCTGCATATTCACCAACTCAGCTTTACGCTCCCCCAACAACTCCATCACAGCCCCTTGATGCCTTTGTTCAACATCCACCGTCAAACTCTCATAAGGCTCACATCGCACCCCATCAACTTCTTTTATAATCACCTTCGGACGAGAAACTGCGAGCTCATAACCTTCACGGCGCATATTCTCAATCAAAATCCCCAAATGCAACTCACCGCGCCCCGACACCAAAAATTTATCAGGATCATCAGTCTCCTCGACGCGCAAGGCGACGTTATGCAACAACTCACGCTGTAAACGTTCACGGATTTGACGAGAAGTCACATATTTGCCCTCTTTTCCTGCAAATGGCGAAGTGTTAACTTGAAACGTCATACTCACCGTCGGCTCATCCACCGTCAAAGCAGGCAAAGGAACAACATGCTCAGGATCACAAAGCGTATCAGAAATATTCAACCTATCGATGCCAGTAAATGCGATAATATCGCCAGCACTAGCTTGAGAAAATTCCACCCGCTCCAAACCATGAAAACCTAGCACCTGCAAAACGCGCCCTTGACGTCGTTTGCCTTCAGCATCAACAACAACAACAGCAGTATTGCTCTTAATCCGCCCCTGATTAATACGCCCAATACCAATCACACCGACATAACTAGAATAATCCAAAGCACTGACTTGTAACTGAAACGGCTCATCAGGATCAACATCGGGAATTGGCACATGTTCAATAATGGCTTCAAACAAAGGCTGCATATCCCCCTCGCGCACTTCACTGTCTTCACTGGCATAGCCATTAAGTGCCGAGGCATAAAGCACTGGAAAATCTAACTGAGCATCGTCTGCCCCCAAACTATCAAATAACTCAAAAGTTTGATCCAACACCCAATCAGGACGTGCCCCATCGCGATCAATTTTATTAATCACCACAATGGGACACAAACCACGCGCCAAAGCTTTTTGAGTGACAAAACGAGTTTGCGGCATCGGACCATCCACGGCATCAACCAACAACAACACCGAATCCACCATTGACAAAACCCGCTCAACTTCCCCCCCAAAATCAGCATGTCCGGGCGTATCGACAATATTAATCCGATAATCTTGCCAACGAATCGCAGTATTTTTAGATAAAATAGTAATGCCACGCTCCTTTTCTAAATCATTAGAATCCATCACCCGCTCAACGTTGCCGCTGCGCTCCCCTAAAGTTCCTGACTGCTGCAAAAGTTTATCAACAAGGGTTGTTTTGCCATGATCAACATGGGCAATAATAGCAATATTACGTAATTTAGTAATCACAAATAAACTCAACTAAAAAATCAATAAAAAAAATTATGGTAAAAGTCTTTTACACCTATTTTAATACGCCACTATCCCCTAACAAGTGGCAAACTTACCTGGACCAATTACCCCAAAATATTCAACAAAACATCAACCGAAAAAGAAGATGGCAAGATCAACATGCCTCACTATTTGGCAAATTACTCTTGCAACACGCACTATGCCATACTGGCTATCCAAAGGACAGTCTCAATCGCCTTCAATATAACAAACATCAGAAACCCTTTATTGACAACAACATTGACTTCAATATCTCACACACTCACCAGTATGTCATCTGTGCCATTTCCCGTCGAGGGCAGATAGGAATAGATATTGAATTCATTAGAACCATAGACTTATCAAACTTTCGCAACACCATGAACCCCAAAGAATGGACTGCTATTACAACAGCACCAAACTCACACCAAAAATTTTATGAAAACTGGACTATCAAAGAAAGCGTGATAAAAGCAGACGGGCGAGGTTTATCTATTCCACTAGAACACATCCAGATTGAACCCCATAAAGCAAGGCTCTACAATACAGACTGGTTCATCAACCAATTACAAATTGAACCAAACTATGTCTGTCACCTCGCCACGAATTGGGAAAATCCCAGTATTGACTTAAAACTGATTGAATTTTAGGAATCCAAGATTTATCTTGGACAAATGGTTGAAATCGTCTGAATCAGAATTCTCAGAATTAAAGAATTTTCACAATTCAAAACCATAAACTATATTGGGTTTTAATTCTGAAAATTATAAAATTATGAAAATTCTGATTCAGACAATAAAATTATAAAATACCTGAAAAAAATGAGCACAAACATAGAAAAAATCTTCAACGCATCGCCAGAACCCCGCAAAGAATTCTCCGAATTGACAGCCAATCAACGCCTGATTTGGTTAGGTCATCAATTGAATCCAGCTACTTACCACAACGCCGTCAGTTTTACGATTGCAGCCCCCTTCAATGCAACTGCATTTCAACAAGCATTTCAGACACTGATTAACTCAAGTGATGCTTTGCGGACAATCTTTAAAGAAAAAAACGGTATTCCTCAACAGAAAATCATTGCCCACTTTCCTTACACAATGGAATACTTAACCCTAACCAAAAACCAACTACAAACTTGGATAAAGCAACGCAGCCAGATTCCATTTAACTTGGAAAAACGCTCATTCGACTCGGCACTCATCAAAATTTCACCAAAAGAATTTGTATGGTATCTCAACACCCACCAAATCATCTCAGATGGTTTTTCGCTATCATTAATTCTAAAACAAGTCTCCAAAATCTACGCCCTCTCTGGACACATCAAACCACCTCAATTTCAAGACTACATCAATGACGAGCGAAAATACCGAAAATCGGAACGCTATCAGAAAGCAAAAGACTATTGGAAGCAGCAAAACCCCATAGAACCATTGACATTCTACGGCAAAATGCCACTCAAACGGACAACGCATGTCCAAAGACAAACAATCAAATTAGGTGTCGAACGCACACAAAAACTCAAAGCAGATGAAAGTGCCCCCTTCAATCTGTTTATAAGCATATTAGCCACCTATCTTCACCGTATCACTGGCAATCAACGCATAACAATTGGACTACCATTACATAATCGGCGAACAAAAGCACACAAAGAAACGATAGGCTCTTTTATGCAAATTTTGCCGCTGCACATTGAAATTGAAGAAAATGACAACTTCACATCCCTCACTCGTAAAATTGCCAAAAAAACTTACGAAAGCTTTCGACATAGCCAATACGTCATCAGAAACCCATCGCAGCAACCGGTTTACGAAGTGACATTAAATTATCACACCGAAACCTTTCTGACATTTCATAAAACACCCGTCAAGTTTGACTGGATTCATAATGGACATGGCAATGATAGCCTAGACATTCAAATACACGACTTTACCTCAACTGGAAACTTCACGATTGACTTTGATTTCCATTGCGACGTTTTCAATAAAGAACAACGCCAACTCGCTATTCAACACTTTTTAAAAATCTTGGATGCCTATTTAGAAAATCCTGAACAACCCATACAACGCATCGACTTACTCTCTGTTGAAGAAAAACAACGTATCTTGGTCGAATTTAACCAAACACAAGTCGCTTATCCACAAGAACAATGTATTCATCACCTATTTGAAGCCCAAGTGGAGCGCACCCCCGATGCCATTGCTGTCATATTCAAAGACCAAACATTGAGCTACCGCAGCCTGAACCAACGCGCTAATCAACTGGCATATCAGCTACAAAGCCTCGGCGTTAAACCCGATATGCTCGTTGGTATCTGCATAGAGCGTTCCCTCAATATAATCATAGCACTGCTCGGGATCCTCAAAGCCGGAGGCGCATACCTGCCCTTAGAACCCAGCTACCCCAAACAACGTTTAGCTTTCATGTTAGAAGACGCACAAATATCGGTCTTGTTGACAGAACAAAACCTAATCGCAAAATTGCCAAAGCACAAAGCACAACTGCTTTGCTTAGACAAAAAAACGCCCTCACAACGACTAAATAACCCAAACAACAGCGTCTCGCCTGAAAACTTAGCCTATGTCATTTATACCTCCGGCTCGACGGGGCGCCCAAAAGGAGTCATGATCACCCACCGCAACCTGCACAATGCCTATCACGCTTGGGAAGACGCTTACCAATTGACTCATTTGAAAACCCACCTACAAATGGCCAATTTCTCTTTTGACGTTTTCAGTGGTGATCTAATACGCGCCCTTTGCTCTGGCGGACAATTAATCTTATGTCCACAACAAAGCCTTTTGGAACCTGACAAATTGCATCAACTGATACAAGAAAAACAAATCGAATGCGCCGAATTTGTCCCAGCCGTTTTGAGACAATTACTACAATATTTAGAAAAAACAGCACAAACTCTGAACTTCATGAAATGCTTAGTAGTCGGCTCAGATGTATTTTATATAAAAGAATATCAACAAATTAAAAAAATATTGCCACCACAAACACGCATCATTAACTCTTATGGTGTCAGCGAAGCCACCATTGACAGTACCTATTTTACCTATTTTGAAAGCACCCAAATATCGGGCATAGTCCCCATTGGACACCCCTTCGCCAACACCCAAATCTACATACTAGATCGCCACTGCCAACCCGTTCCCATCGGCGTAGCGGGAGAATTACACATTGGCGGAGCCGGGTTATCTCGCGGCTATTTCAATCGCCCAGAATTGACCCAAGAAAAATTTATACCAAACCCCTTCAACCAAGGAACACGCCTCTACAAAACCGGCGACTTAGCCCGCTACTTACCCGACGGCAATATTGAATACCTGGGTCGAATTGACAATCAAATTAAGATACGTGGTTTTCGGATTGAACTAGGCGAAATCGAAGCAGTGCTGGGACAACATCCTGCCGTGCGAGAAAATGCTGTTATTGTTGACAAAACTGAAAAGCGCTTAATTGCTTTTATTGTGCTAAAGCAAAACATTGAAAAAACCGACTTACGAACCTTTATTCAAAAACAACTACCCGACTACATGATACCATCCGCCTTTATGCCGATGGAAGCAATGCCCCTAACCCCTAACGGCAAAATAGATCGCCACGCCCTGCTTAATAAATTCTCAGTTACCAGTTATCATTTATCCCAAAAAACCTTTGTAGCACCACGTACACCAGAAGAAGAACTACTAGCCAATATCTGGTCAACCGTTTTAGGACTGGAAAAAGTGAGCATTCACGACAACTTCTTTGAACTCGGCGGCCATTCTCTACTAGCGACACAAATCGTCTCACGTATCCGTGACAACCTTTCGCTCGAACTCCCACTACGCCACCTATTTGAATCACCGACAATAGCCGGCTTGACAGAACAACTGAAAGCGATCCACCGTGACCAATCACTACCCCCAATCACCCCACAGGATGAAACATTATTTGTTTCGGGAATGGAGCGTAGCGGATTTCCCGAAACCCGTTTATCCTTTGCACAACAAAGACTCTGGTTTTTAGACCAACTAGAAGGTGAAAATATCACCTACAACCTATCAGCAGCACTATGCCTAGAAGGACCACTACACCATGCTGCCCTTGAACAAAGCCTACACGAAATCGTGCAACGTCACCAAAGCTTACGTACCTGTTTTCCGATGAAAAATGGTACCCCTCTGGTTCAAATATCATCAAACACCTACAAATTATCAAAAATAGATTTACAAAAAATACCACAAAAAGAAAGACACAAAAAAGTACAACAATTAGTGAATCAAGAAGCGCAACGTCCCTTTGACTTATCCAAAGGCCCCTTATTCCGCGCCACCTTGCTACAGTTAGGTCCTGAGTCACACATTCTAGTATTGACCATGCACCATATCATCTCCGATGGATGGTCAAAAGGCATATTTAACCACGAATTATCAACCCTTTATACAGCCTTTTCTCAAGGGCAAACATCCCCCTTAGCACCGCTACCCATTCAATATACCGACTTTGCCCACTGGCAACGGCAATGGTTGACCGGAAAAATTCTTGAAAAACAACTCGACTACTGGAAACAACAACTCGCGGGCGCACCAGCCCTACTTGAACTGCCCACAGACCATCCACGTCCAGCGATTCAACGCTATCAAGGACAAACCGAATCACTACAACTATCGCCCTCACTGACTCGACAACTGAAAAGCCTGAGCCAGCAGTCTGGAACCACCCTATTTATGACACTGCTCTCAGCTTTTGCCATATTATTATATCGTTACACTGGGCAAAACTACATTATGATAGGCACCCCCATCGCCAATCGCACCCACCGTGAAATTGAGCCACTGATTGGCTTTTTTGTGAACACACTGGTTTTACGCCTTAAACTCTCTGGCCATCCGCATTTTGACCAATTACTGAGGCACGTCAGACGAATTGCCCTAGAAGCTTATGCCCACCAAGACCTTCCCTTCGAGCAACTCGTTGAAGAACTTCAACCAGAACGCTCCCTGAGCCACACCCCACTTTTCCAAGTCATGTTCGTGTTACAAAACGCGCCGATGGACCATTTAGAATTACCAGGGCTCACCTTAACACCCTTAGAATTGGAAAGCGTTATCGCCAAATTTGACCTCACCTTAACACTAGAAGAAACGGCAAATCGGCTAGAAGGCACACTAGAATACAACACAGACTTATTTGAAAAAGCGACCATCAAGCGCATGGTCGGCCATTACCAAACCTTACTAGAAGGCGTTGTCAAAAAACCACAACAACCCATTCAAGCCTTACCATTACTCACAAAAACAGAATATCAACAACTGAAAGCTTGGAACAACACGGCGACTGACTATCCCCAAGACAAATGTATTCATCAACTGTTTGAAGAACAAGCAAAACGAACCCCCGATGCCACCGCGCTGGTATTTGAAAACCAACACCTAAGCTACGCTGCCTTGAATCGAAAAGCCAACCAACTGGCACATCACCTACAAACTCTCGGTGTCAAACCCGAGGTGCTGGTTGGTCTCTGCATAGAACGCTCCATTGATATGGTTATAGGACTGCTAGGGATTCTCAAAGCGGGAGGGGCATACCTGCCATTAGACCCCACTTATCCGGTTGCCCGCTTAGCTTTTATGTTAGAAGATGCTGGGGTGGGGGTGTTGTTGACTCAATCAAGTTTAAAAAAGTGGTTACCAGAAACGACAGCACTGGTGATTTGCTTAGATGCAGATGCTTCGGCACTGTCACAATTAAGTACGGAGAATCCTTTAAGTGGGGTTAACCCAGAAAATTTGGCTTATGTGATTTATACCTCAGGTTCGACTGGAAAACCCAAGGGCGTAGCTATTGAACATCGCAACGTCGTCGCTTTATTAGAATGGTCAAAAACGACCTTTACACGCGCACAAGTTTCTGGCACCTTAGCTTCAACTTCCCTTAACTTCGATGTATCAGTCTTTGAACTATTTGTACCACTCAGTCGTGGGGGCAAACTAATTTTAGTTGAAAACGCCCTGTCTCTTTCAAGGTTATCTGAGAAGACCAGTGTTATCATGGTGAACACCGTTCCTTCTGCTATGAAAGAGTTAATCAGAGTCGATGGCATACCGGCTTCTGTGCGTGTGATAAACCTTGCGGGAGAGCTATTTTCCCCTCAATTGGTGCAAAAACTCTATCATATTCCAAATATACAGCACGTTTTTAATATTTATGGGCCTACAGAATATACTGTTTACGCCACTTTTACACCTCTGAGTAAATCTTATCAGGAGAGGGTTACTATTGGTCGTCCAATAGCCAATGCTCAAACCTATATTTTAGACCAAAACCTTCAACCGGTACCTATTGGAGTTCCTGGGGAATTACATTTAGGTGGCGCGGGCGTTGCTCGCGGCTACCTCAATCGCCCAGAGTTGACCGCAGAAAAATTCATCAAAAACCCCTTCAGCGAAGGTTCACGCCTTTATAAAACAGGCGACTTAGCCCGTTATCTCCACAATGGCAATATTGAATACTTAGGTCGAATTGATAATCAGGTCAAAATTCGTGGGTTCCGTATCGAATTAGGAGAAATTGAGGCAGTGCTGGCACAACACCCGGCAGTGCAAGAGAACATTGTCATCGTCCATGAAGATACCTATCACAACAAGCGTTTAGTCGCCTATATGGTACTCTCAGAACAAGCTATTGAAACCATACGCAACTTCCTTAAAGACAGACTACCCTATTACATGATACCAAACGCTTTCGTCCCGATTGAAGCGATGCCGTTGACCCCTAACGGTAAGATAGACAGCCGCGCACTGCCCGCACCCGATACGATCAGAACGCCGCGAAAAGGTGCATTTGTGCCCCCCCGTACTCTGATCGAAGAAAGATTGGCATGTATCTGGGTTGAGATACTCGGTATTGAATCCTTCCACATCGGGCCGAGCCAAATCAATATCCACGACAACTTCTTTGACTTGGGCGGCCATTCCCTGGCCGCAGCGCGTCTCATCAGTCGAGTACGGGACATCTTTCAAGTGGCACTACCTATACGCTACCTGTTTGAATACCCCACCATAGCAGAACTTGCCAAATGCATTGAAACAGAGCCACATCAAACCGAACCCAAGCGATGGTCTTATCTCGTGCCAATCCGGCCAAGTGGTAGCAGCAAAAAACCCTTTTTTATCGTACCGGGTGGCGGCGGGGGTGAAGTTGAACTCATCCATTTAACCAAACTAGTCTACTTATTAGGACAAGAACAACCCGTTTACGGGCTACAAGCACGCGGCTGGGATGGGAAACAGAACCCTCACCCCGATGTTGAAGCCATGGCCACTGACTACCTCAAAGAAATCAGAACAGTCCAACCTGAAGGTCCCTACCTATTGGGTGGCGAATGCCTTGGCGGATTGGTGGCTTTTGAAATGGCTCAACAGCTCCAGGCACAAGGTCAAAAAGTGGGCCTATTAGTTTTGATAGATACCGTACTTTTAAAAGGAATGTCTCATGTTACCTACCCAATCTATAAAACTTTAGAACTACATCACTGGAAAGCCAGACTCAAGCATCACTGGAAAACCGTACCACAACTTGCACCAAAAAAACTGTTACCCTATCTGTTTGACAAAGCAAAAAAAGCGATAGGGAAACTGTTTACCCAGAATGACATCCCCCAAGTTCGGCAAATTCAACAAGAAAGGATGGATGCCCATATAAACACTCTCCGGCGTTACAGACCGAAAATTTATCCAGATACCCTTGTCTTACTGGTAACTGAGGGTCTGTCGAAGCAAATGCAAGATCCCACCCTGGGTTGGGAGAATCTGGCGGCTCAAGGTTTGGAAATTTATAAGCTACCAGGAGAACATGCCTCTTATCTCGGAGAGCAGGTCCAGAACACGGCTCAACGCTTGAGGACTTGTTTAGATGAGGCACAGAACACATAATAAGTACCGAACCATGAATTTTAAGGTGCTGTATTTTGGAGCCAATATTTCCGATAAACTCTAATATTGTAACGCAAAGCTTACTATAAAACATATGATCATATTACCAATACCTTCGCCAACATGTCATTTCGACCAGCGGGATAAATCTTAAGTCCTTGGCGCATCAATATTTATCGCATTCGCTCGAAATTACAAAATCAAGGACTTACGTTGATTGGCGAAGGTATTGATTACCCCTCACGCAAAAATGACCGAATACTGTTGATCAATTTTTCTAATTCGCAACTATCATTCCTTTCGGGAAACTCTATTTGTTGCTGGCTCCTCAATCTCGATAAAGCATCTTGCAATTCCTGGTCAGAATTAACAACCTCAATTCCATCAATTGACCCAAAATACTTTGAACTATCAATTTGATGATTGTTGCGATGCTCACCAAATTCGGAACGTCTGGGCATAATAATTATATGTTTCCGATAATCAAAGGCTTTCAGAATATTCCCCATCCCAGCATGAGAAACGATGAATTCAGCCTCCTTAAATTTATCATCAAACTCCTTTGCACCAAGAAAATCATAGAACTCAATACGCTTGGGCAAATACGCAGAATGACAAATTTGAGCAACCACCTCCGCAGATTGATTGCTGTTAAGCCAAGAATCCACCCCTTTGATGAGTCGATCAAAAGGAAATTGAGTGCCTACCGTAACAAAAATCACAACACCTTACCCCTATAATAAGGACCATTATTTTTAGCCAAATGTTCCCATTGCGTCAACCAAAGATCGGCAAAGCGGCGAACTTTTAATCCTGATACAGACATCTGCTGCACATTAGCAATACTATCTACCCATATAGTTTTGGCACCCAACAACCGCCCAAACACAAGCGAAAAAAATCCAGGTGCCGCACCTGTAGAAACCACCACAGTTGGTCGAGTTTTCAGTACCACAAACAAAACTTCTAATGCCATTCGTATCATTTTCAACTTACTATCCAAAGCGGCATCTGTTACCACATGAAAGCCACAATTATCCAATTGTGATTGGCAACTTTTCTCAGTCGTCGCGTATATCAACTTGTAGTCCGAAAAGGCCGGTTCTAAGTGCCTTAATTGAACCCAGTGACCACCAAAAGAAGCAACCATTAAAACTACTTTTTTACCTCGTCGAATCATCACGCTGCCACTCCTTACTATAACCGGTTTTATGCAAGATTCTACTCACTTGATGGCGTATATATCCCTTCCATGTTGGAGAAGTTATTGTGTGCAACGCCATGTTTTTGAATGTAAAAAGATAAATGAACCTATTCATACAGTTTATCGAATACTCATTCATTAGGTAGCAACTTGGGTTAATTATTCTGGAAAATGTCTTGGTAAAATTCTAATAAGCGATTAATTTTTGTATCCCAGAGACAATTTTTTTCTATGTAAGCGCGGCTGGCTTTTCCCATGGATTCAATTTTTTCGTTGTTATCAAGAAGAGCTTGGATCGCTTGTGAAATTTTTGTGCTGTATTGTTCAGGGGTGTCCACGTCGATAACATAACCGCAATTGCTATTTACCACATACCCCGGTCCACCACGATTGGCCACAATCATGGCTAAGCCATGGCTCATGGCTTCCATAACCACATTGCCAGACGGCTCGCGGAAACTGGGGAAAAGAAAAACATGGCTTTTTTGATAAAAGGCATCCACTTCAGCACGGGGTACCTGCCCGTGAAAATTCACCACATTTTGTAAATTCTGGAGTTGCACTTCCTGTTTGCAGGCATCGAGGTCGTTACCTTGACCCACAATATCAAAATGAACCTTTGAGGGATCAGCGAGTTTGGCAATGGCGCGAATGGCATCACGAACACCTTTGGTGCGAATGACACTACAAAAAGTAGATTAAGAATACCACCGTCAAATGACGATATTTTGATTTCCGGTAAATTTTCAACGCCAACCTCGGACATACACTTAAAATTTTGTATGCCAATATCCCTCAAGTGGTCTTGCACATAATCAGCCACTCCCAGAATCAAGTTGGCATTGCGGTAACTGCTTCTTAACCATGGGTCATATTTTAGGCGCAAAGCATCGAACTTGCGAAATTTCACATACCAGGAGGTTCCCCCCATTTCGGCTTCAAATGCTTTGGGGCTGGTCAAGCTTCCGCCCAATGGACCAAAAACCAACGGTATGTTTAAATTGGCCCCCGGAGAAGGATAACGCAAGGCCAAGGGAGATAGTTGATGGATTAAATCAAAATGTGCACCATTTTTTAATGCCTTTTTAATCCAATTTATAATAAAAAAATACATAAAGAAGTAACCAGGCTTTAGCATACTGTTAAATCGTTCAAATTTGCCAAATATGGGCGGTTCAAGCCAGGCTACTACACGGGTATTGGGCAATTTATTTGAGGGTTTATGCATGCATACCCCCCTCTTCACTAACAAACGTACACAAACCCAAAACAATCAACTTGCAAACAAGAAAACGCACCCCATACAATGGCAAGACAGCACAACTAGCCAAACCACACAACGA
>Ga0209780_1001615_pt1 | contig 15106 bp, 6 predicted proteins | sample WorMetexBAHAMAS2_FD_187384 | JGI IMG/M metagenome (GOLD analysis project Ga0209780, IMG submission 187384) | Marine gutless worms symbiont microbial communities from Max Planck institute for Marine Microbiology, Germany - Inanidrilus exumae... | ecosystem: Host-associated > Annelida > Digestive... | reverse complement strand
TCAAACTCGCTTCCAAATGAATCTCCAGTGTCTGTTGATAGAAGTTCATCGGCAGATAAACGTGACCTGGTTTCCACGCCGCCTAAACTTCCGCAGCGATCTCCTGTACATTCTGTTGTGTGTACCTCGTCGTTGTCTCCGACACCTCCGCCCTTGCCAAGTCGACCGTGGTCCGGCTGTTCGAGTGACTCGAGCTCCGTCGTCCAGTCCACCACCAGGCGTTTCCGGCCAGCGCCTCCGTTACCGGATGAGCCGGCGGCCTCTGCCACCAGCCCTCGGAAGAACAGGCTGTCACCGTACTTACCGGCGACGTCTTCGACTGTCCGCAGATCGGCACCAGTCATAAGGTAGGACACCTACAACTACTACAACTGCTGCATTCACTTTTATGTAGCCATCCTAGACTTTTTTACAGCTAATGTAGTTGGTCACAATCACAGAGTTATTCTACATCAAGCATGGTTGGTACTGAGTTGGGTGACCATTTCCACGTGTACAGTCTCCTGTTAACTCAGGCTCCTAATTGTCAGTTGGATGGGAAATGAGTACCTGTCATATATCCAGCTGGTTCATTGGCGTAAGGAAGGGAGATAGCTCAGACGCCTTTCTGCCACGAATTTGTGTCCCTCTGCCATGATGGTCCGCATCGACGAGGTGCACTGGCGGAGGAATACGCAGTGTCATAACAACATTGGTCATAGGCGAAGTTTGTTAAAACCACTTACAGCCCACGAGAGCACTGCTTCCACTCTCAGTTTTGAAAAATCCCAAGATCTTGCTACCGAAAATCCCAGGATTTAACAAAAATTCCCAAGCAACAATAAACACAGAATTTATGACGCTATATAGAAGTTTTTTTACAGAAAATATTCACAAAAGACACAAGTAACAAAGCTATTCAATTAAAATTGTGGATCTCACTTAAAATTTGCAACAAAATTCCTGTAAAGATTACGATTCATGTAGATTAACTTTACTGTAACATATGAATCGGTGATCTAATAAATTTATGAAACAAAACTGGAAACGGAACTAAACTACACAAATTACGTCATACTGATACTGCTACTTAGGCTGCATTCGCATGGCGCAAACCGAGAAAAAGTAAAACACTGGTCCATTGGACTTAATCATTCAAAATTTACAAATTTGGATTTCCAAATCTCTCGAAAAATTTAATATTTTTAGCTACAGTAAAAATCCAAAGATTTTCCGCCAAAATCCCTAAATCCCAAGTTGACCAGCAAAATCCCAAGATTTTGGGAAGAATCTTAAGCAGTGTTGGTCCTGTAAGTGAGCGTTACATGACACACTGTATGTGACACGGATCATCGCACGGTGTAGCTTATTGCAATGATGCATATACAAAACTATGCGGGTAGCCGAATAAAAAGTGACAGTTGCAGAAAGTGCTCCTCAGACTGACATGCAATCTGCTGGCATTAGTTGTACAACTGTTGATAACAATTCCACTGACACAGAGCGTTGCGCTGGTCTCTTGGCGATAGCCGAACTTCTTTTTCGTGCAGCAGTTGACAAGATTTCTACAAACAGACTATCGCGTGGTCACTCGGTGATAGCTCTGCTTGTTGTCAAACCACCGTCTGCGGTGATGTGTGATTTCAGTCGTGTGAGGTCGCAAGAATCGAAGAGTTCCCACAGCCTGTGTGAAATGAAGACCGGTTATGTACTGCGTAAGTTTACGTTGTGTTCGCTTCTTCTGCTTAAGTTTAGTACTATTTGCCGCGTTGCTTACCTTACCTTTGGGGTGAGCTGCTCCTGTTTCATGACAGAAAACGCTGTTAAAAAATTCTAAACAACAGCAATCGTTTAAGTGATTAAACGTTTAACATCTGAATGCAGCAAAACACAGCAGAAGGGATCATTCAGTTATCAGTAACAGCATGCAGTGAAAGGGATCATCCAGTCCTGAATAACGACATCAGGACTGTGATCACGGGCTGTACCAACAAGTGTGGTCCGTACTTAGGGGCTGTACTCGAGAATGCAGGCCATGCGTGTGAGCTTTGGCTATACTAATGATTATGGCTTGTGATCACAAGGTATGCAAGTGCAGTATATGCTGTTGTTGTCCCCGCGAAAGTGAGGGAATATGTTTTGACTGGCGTTGGTTTGTGTGTCTGTGTGTCTGTCTGTGACCACAATAACTGAAAAGATTGTGGACAGATTTGCACCAAATTTTATGCAAAGTTTCCTGGGGGGAAAGGGAAGACCAAGTTCGTGTTTCGTTACGATCGGTAGAGGGATGTGTAAGTAACGCTTAAAAACTAAAAAACTCCGTAAACCGGCGATTGTTTACAAAAACCAGCAATTGTTTATAAAATCGCTCCGCCATGAAATTCAAAACTAGCGGGCTGCAAAATAGTAGGTATGGCAAATATTGCCAAGTGTTGGCGACAAAAACGCTTTCGCGGGGATTTGTACTCTCTCAGAGTACTTTCCATCTAGTAATTCTGTATCTGTTCCGTCTCTTACATTCATGAGCCGTGTTAAAACGCATTTAACTCATCGCTGGACTTTCTTCACCACCTGGTGTGATATAAATTGTTGTGAAGTAATCCAATTTTGGGGTAAAGTACGGATGTTGTACCCACAGAAGAACTGAGTGCACGGTATCTCAGAAACCATTGCAGATCGGATCACCAGACTTGACGTTTAAATGTTCCACCATGATTCCTTGAAACCCATTTATTTTGGGGTCAAAAGGTCAAGGTCGCGTGGCTCAGTGGTAGAATGTCGGTCTTCGGCCGGCGTACTTTCTCTGTCCTGTGCTCGACCTGTAGCTGACGGGTGACCACGTAAACCGTCCGCTATGGGTCAACCAACCTGGCCAACTCAGCCTTTCATCCCTTCGGGGTCGATAGATGAGTAGTAAGCTGCAATTAGATGTCTCTTACCTCAGTTAGAGGTGGCGCCATCTGGTGAATGCATATGAAGTAAAGGCAGGCATGGTGTATTTGCAGGTAAAACTGTGTGATCCATGCCTGGGCGCTTTGAGAAAACAGCACCAGTTTCTTCTAGTTCTGAATCGATTTAATTCCGTTTCTCCTTACAAACATGCCAGGGTATGCAGTACAAATTCTAAGTATTTTTAGGGTCCATGTGACGTCGTGAATGTTTGACTGTTTCATCACGATCATTTGTGATGCTGTGCTCAGTTGCAGAGCCGGAGCATCTTTCGAGCGCCAGTCACAGTGATGGATGCATTAGTGAAGCGGAGTACGCTGACACAAGGTGTAATGTTGTTCCAGTGTTTATCTGCACAATAATTGCCCAGCATACAGTCATATAGCATTTATTACACCAGGTTAGGTTGGGTCATCAAAAGAGAACCTATGAGTAATAACTGTTGTTGTTGTTCTAGTCCACAGATGACATGCCCATTGCCAAACCTCGGCATCAGGAAGGCGTGAGACGCGTAAAAACATGCTCCATAAACTTTGTACATTGGTTTTTGGAAACCCGCCCTGACCGTGAGCTCATGTGGAAATTCATGGTCACACAAGATTGCAAATAGTACGGCTTATCCAAGGCATTTACACCACCCATGTAGTCTTACATCTGCAGTAAAATGACGTCATTTCTTTATTATTGGGCTGCATAGCAGCATAGCATAGATGCGGCAGTGGTGAAAATAGACTTTTCATGATGATTCGTATTTTTGCGCCAAAATTGTCAGTTGATTGGCAATCAACAGTATTTGATTAGCAAAATATAATATATATGACACAATTCGCAAGCACAATGTTACAACACTATAGTCTGTTCTGTGCTGACAATTCCTGAACCGGTCGAGATGTTATTTGGGACTACCTCGCGTTGGTCCAAGGAACGATGTAATAGATAGGGGTCGGTATCCTCCCAACATGAAGGGGTAGTTTCTGGGGGTTGTCCGGCCCATTTAAAAGGATTGTAAGTCACTACTGCATACACTGGAGAAGGATCATTCGGTCTTCAATAATGGCACGATATGCAATGCGGCCTTTTGTCATTGTTACTGGCCCGCCTACACATATAGTAGGGGGGCCACTATTGTTTTGCTCGTTGGCGTCTGTCGTCATCTTTAACACTCCACGGCGGGCCTGCAGGTGACTTCACCGCGCGGGCCAGTAGTGTTACGTCCCGTTACGGAGACCTTTTTGTTGCATGGTGGCTCAGCGGTAGGGCGTTGGACTTGTGACTCACAGGTCGCGGTTTAATTTCCGTCCGGTCCGCTTTCACGTAACATAGGATAACTCAGCCTTGCATTGCTCCGGGGTCGCTAAATCGAGTACCTGCATCGGCTGGGGATAGAGGTGGGATTCTCACCTCTGTCGGGTGGCACGTAACACTGTGTGATCCCATATGGCATGTGAGTTTCCCATAGCAGTTTGGCAGAGTTTCTGCGAATTGCTATACAGCTACTTTACTTCTTTCTTCTACCTTGCTTTTATCTGCCATGTGTTGCTACTGACTGATTGACCCACCTAGCGTAGACATCACGGCGCTCTATGTGTTGCTACTGACTGCTGTTGCTGCTGTGTTGTAGTCATACCTGTTCTCGTGCTGCTGTCTACGTCAGTGTCGCCGTGTCTCCGGATGTGCCGACTCGCGCCTGTCCAAGAGTACAAATCATGGACTCGAATTCACTCTCGAAATGTCCGCAGCATGTAAGCGGCTCGACTTAACTCTAGCGTGGTTTTAGCTGTCGCTTGGTTTATATTAACAGCTAAATTTACCACTCGTGCCGTGTTTTGAATTTTGAACATATATTGTTCGGTGCTCTGACACTGTTGGTTGGATGACATGAAGGCCTGTAAAAAATCCACGTTACTTACTCGTAAAGTTTCTGATCTACAATAATTGGATGAAGAAAACAGCGGGTCAGCCTAGGATCATCTGGAAAACAGAGATGATTACGATATTTTTTATCCAAGCTAGTTCTGTCTCTTATGATTGAATGTCTTAAAATGTCGAACGTTGTTGCATTGGACATAAGTTTTTGCGTCTGCATCACTGTCTGTCTGTAGGCCTATTGTTGATTCGGAGTCTGAATTTGTGGTTTATATATGCACGTGTAGAAATAGTATAATGTTGCTGTTATAGGTCACCTGAAGACTTCATTTTGTGCTGTATAGTTGTGCATTTTATTACTATGACTATTATTTTAGTACTGCCCACGCTTACAGCAGTTGTGGATGTAGGGTTTACGCCGGCATTTTCTGTCTTTCGGCTTGTCTGTATGATATCTCAAAAACCGTTTTGGATTGGATCATCAAACGACCTACAAATGTTTCATGGTGAGTCCTGGAAACCCATTTATTTTGGGGTCAAAGGTCACGAGTCACAAAAACAATGCTGGTTATGGGTCTTGACACTCTTGTGAGTGCTGGCTTCTTCTCAGTTGTTTGTCTGATGTGCTGCCGTACTTTCAATTTGGTTTCGATTCGTGAGTTTTTCAACACTGATGCTGAAGATCTGGGGCCCGATTTACAAAAAATCTTACAACAAACTTAGGAAAAACTTAGGATAAAGTGTGGCTTACGAAAATCTTAAGAGAAACTTAGGATGAAGTTACGAAAAACTTAAGATCACCATAACAAGAAAAATGCAATTTCTCAAAAATGACTTAACATTTATTTACAGAATTGTCTGCATAGGAAGAACTTAGTAAGTTATAAGATTGCTTTGATAAATTACATGTAAAAGTTTATGAAAATGTTAACTTTATAACTTAGGATAAACTTAAGATAAACTTAGGAAAAACTTATGATAAACTTAGGATTTTTCCTAAGACTTTTTTGTGAATCGGGCCCCTGGATCTCTAGACGGCATTGTATTTGCTGTCAACCGTTAGTTCTCGGCCCTGTTGACTTATGCAGCCGAGGGCATTTTAAACATTTAGAAATTTATTTCACGATAACGATGCTAATAGCAATGATAATATGGTGTGGCAGACGTGTGCTAAGTCTCAATTGGATGACGACGACTGTCTTTACGAGAACGAGCCGCTGTATCAGATTTATCACCAGGGTGCAATTGTACGCGACGTCATCTCCCAGAATACCACCAGCGACGACGAAAATGGTGACTATTTGCACAATGTCATTCCAGACGTGATCAAATGTTTCAGTTGGCTTCGTACGTTTACTAACTTGGTTGGCACTGTTGGGTCAGAATTTGCACATATTCCACCAGGCCTTCGGTTACCTTCCCATCCACAGAGCATCACCGCCCCTTGGCCGGTACCAAGTTATACTGCTTGGTGACAGAGGCACATAGGTGTGAACAACTTGTCTAAGGTTGTTACGCAGCTTTTGCCCTGAGTAGGATTTGAACCCACGACCTGTTGATCACAAGTCCAGTGCTCTACCTGTTGTGTCACCAGCCGACAATGCAGACTGGATGTCACCAGGTCGCCTATAGCAATCAGTGTAAGACGCTCTATTTGCTGGTATAATTTTTATGCAAATCGATTCAGTGGTTTGGGAGGAGTAGTTAGACACACATACATACACAACGGAATTTGGTCATTGCGGCTCTTAGTATTATACGGGTGACGCTCAATACCAAGCCTGCCTACGGAAGGTTTTGATAACTGACGTGCTACTGATCTGTGTAGAGTCAGTGTACAGCAATTCCGATGAGTACATGGAGCACGCCAGAATGTGCGTGAAAGATATTCTACGACGCAGCGTGAATTATGACGGCGTCGCGCCCGTGACACGCGGCGTTTCCGCCAGACTGTCAACACTGGAGCAGGCGTTGCAGTCCGGAGGAACGTTTCAAAGATTCTGGTCGGAGATGCCCAAGGTTTCGACTTCACACTTTGCAGTTTTTATGCTGACAGTGTAAGGAAGTAAAGAAGTAATAAGATGGAGATGGCAGGCTTTGCCCCCAGTGCCACCACCTGGCAAACTGGACGAAACGTACGCATCATCTTTGGTTCTGGCCGATTCACTCTATTATGTCCAAACATGACATCATACACAGGACTGGAAGTACATAACATATTGCACTGCCCTCAGAGAAGGACCGAGCTACAGCCGCAGGTAACGGGCAGAAAATTTGGTGAAATTTGGACTTATAGTTTTTAGACATTCAAGCGGAGAGACAGACAGACATGCTGATCACAATACTTTAGACTTCTACCCGTACACGGGGGAAGTAAACATAGATTCATATGTTGCTTGTATATGATACATCTCAGGTTACGGCATCGAAGAACCACATTTTGAGTGTGATATCGTTTTTTACCGGCGTTAGCATATGAGGTAAAGGTTGAGTCCAGTGATCGATGTTTGCTGGTTGCAGTCACTGATTTGAGTGCCAGTCGTTAGTTTGATTCTGCCAGTTAGCTGACATAAAGAGTATCAGGATTCTAATATCCCTTTCCAATTGTCCGTGGAGTTTCTCTTGGCAGAAACTGGACGGACGTGGAGTAACGTGAGAAAGAATATCGGTCGAACAAAACCTGAAAGTAGTAAGTAAGTGGGTTAAGTCTAGTAAAGAGGTGACATTGTACGTATGCCTTTAGCTTTGATAAATGCCGACCGATGATAAACATTCTTTCACCAGCTCATAATCTTGTGTGCTGATTGATACTGAGGAGTGTTATTGCATGCGTGATAGATTACCCCCATAGTGGATGTGTTCAGGGTCATGTGACCTCTTTCATTTTTGGAAAATCAGTGATAATATCTTGGAAATGGTGCGAGATAGATGCATAGTTGCAACAGAAGACTAATAGCAAATTATATGTGTCCTATCGAATGGCACCATTACCAGTGACCTTGAATGACCTTGAACATCACTTTTGCTGTTTGAAACTAGTGATGTCATAATAACATACATGTCATGCCATTTTCAGAGTGTATAAGCTGGACAGTCTGTCTACTGCCAAACATTACAGTAGTGAGGGCTGTGTCCTAGATCGTGTTTTTATACCTCTTCATATTTCAGTCAGTGCCGTGATGTGAATAATAATAATAATAATAATAATTTACACATTTGTATAGCGCCATATGGTCGTAACTTCAGAGGCGCTGGGCCAGGCAGTGTGCTAGTAGGAGTGAGAAGAGGAAAGAGAGTAAGCTTGGGAGAAGAGAAATGTATTATCACCGGATTTTGTTGATATAGATGTGTTAATTGTGATCATTACTGCATCGTTATCCAGCACATTATGTCAGGCTACATGTTGTTGTGTCCTTCAGATTAAGCAAGTAGACGTTGTCTTTCTGTTGTAGGTGAAGTCGTCCGGGATACTGGAGACGATGTCGAATGATGATCGGCGACTGCAGGAGGTCTGAACCACTCTCGGCTCGGCTTTAACTGGCCTTCTTATTATAAGTTGATAAAAGTGTTTCAAGGGAATTTTTCTGGACGTCACTTGTCAGGACTTTACAGGCCTGTTGCCGTTGCAGACACACAGGCAGTCATCAGTGTCAAGGGACTGAGATGATCAAAGTCATCAGCTGCTTGATGCTGTCCTGCATTTGGCATTTTGTTGACAGTGCTTTAGAGATATTCCGTACGGTTGTTTCTGTGTAAATTGACATTTTGTATTTATTTCTGTATCTCAACAACTTCCAGTGTCACGTCGTCTTTGCGTGTTACATTGATGTTCACTAATTTAAAAGCTCATTGTTATTTTTTGGTTTATAATTATGCACTTCTCCATTCCAGTTTGTGATTTATATAGCTTTTCTAGGTAATTTTGATACGGATGTCAGACAGGTGGCATAAAGTCAGCATTGGAGAAAGGATGAGGTCCGGCCATTAGTAGGGGTTAGTGAGTTTGTTTCCATCAGTGTTGGTTGGGTCACGTGAAGGGCATTTGGCCAATAAAAAATCGAGGCCAACTCTGTTGTGACAGGCGCAGTTTGAGATCATCAGCTCAGAAGCGTCGTATCTGAAGAGCATGAACCTTCTGGTTGACCACTTCATGTCGAACCTTGGCATGAATTGTGACCGTGACAAGGAGTCCATAATCTCTCGTGATGACTTCAACTGGCTGTTTTCCAATGCACGTGCCGTGCGCGATGCCAGTTCAAAGTCGGTCATTTTGCATTTGATTGTTTCCACGATCTAATTTCGTCTTTGCCTTAGTTTTATTGGTTTTTTTCTGTGTATCAGCGATATTACACCAAGTTGCTGCAGTATGGTAGGTCACTCATTAGCATGTCTGTTTGGACAAAAGACGTATAATGAAATGACCTTTGTCCTAGATATTTGGTACATAGAAGTTGAAATAAATTTGCCATTTGGAACATAAGCAAAGGTACTGTATGTGTTAAATTACCAGTACTTTGAGTACATTTATGTACAAAGTAACAAAAATATCGTATTAATAGTTTTATGCCAGATTGGGAGCTGTCCTGCTTTCAAAACCATTCCTACAAGTTGTACGAGCCACGTAGCAAATGCATCGTAAGTTTGCATTTGTTGAGTTCTTGGTGCTAAAGTGGTCGGTGTGATCTTGAATGAACTCCGCCTCCCAGAGACTCCATTTGGAGACTTAGTGTGATCCACGTCTGAGCGCATTAGAGGTAGTTACGACGATGCGCTATACAAATCGACGTATACTTTACTTTTACTTTACTTTAGTGGACCTAATCGCCTAAAAACTACCAGTGCTGCTGAGCTGCAGTGAATGAGTAGGTGAGTGTTTTTTTCCTGGTACCGGCTTACCCGAGTTGTCCGAGGTAAAAGACCGTTAAATAGTCATTGTGTCCCACGCGGACGGCGGTCGTGGAGGTTGTTTTTCACTGCCGTCTGTTTTTTGACACGATATCTCAAAAACCGATCACCAAACTTACACAGAAATGTACCACGATGAGTCCTGGAAACCCATTTATTCTGAGGTCAGTAGGTCAAATTTTACAAACAGCAATGCTAGAAGCAACAACTAGCCACGAAAACATTGCTCGTGTGAGAGTTGGTTTTTCTAGTTGTTGTCGTCGTCGTTGTTGTGACCGTATCATACAGTAATTGGGTGTTGTTCAGAATGATGGCTGCTCTGGAGGGCCTGTGGCGTGACAGTTGTGTGCTGGACCCAGCGACTCTAGGACAGACAGTTGCCGACGTGGCTCGGAGTCACTGCAATGTCTACGTCATCTACTGCACTAACGCCATCTACCAGAACCGCAAGCTGAACGATCTCATGTCAGTCAACTCTGCTTGCTACTTTGCACAACACTAGAGCACTCTGTATTGTGATGACAACGATTATGATGTTTATGCGCCGGCGTTGGACAGCGGACATGCAGAAACTGAAGTCCTTTCCCCACGAATCATTTGATATATGTAGACATGATGTGCCATTTATCCGCAAATTTCTTGTAAAAAGGATACAGGGGAACAGCTAACCAAGGTTGACTTGGAATACGGCTGTTAATATGCAGGTCAAATGAGAGGATAATTTCCAGCCAGTGTTTTCATGGAATCTGGCAACCCCAAAATTTTGGTCCAGTCTTCCATCATGAGTTTACAAGGCAATCAACTAACACAGTTTCAGCTGGACAGTGGCTGTTGAATTGGTTTTTGCTGGTATGTTAGTGTATATGCATTAGTATGCTGGCTGTGTCTAATAGAAAGCATAATGTGTAACAGATTGGCATCTGTCTGTCTGTCCTATCAGCATAGTCATTGTGACTCACCAGGGGGCAGCATGCTACGTGGCCAGCCCACATTTTGGCCCGACTATTTCGCCCCTACTTACCTTGCCTGTTTTAATTGCATTGTGCCCTACTTGCTGTTGTCATTTAAGCCAGCATGCACTTTGACATTGTGTTAGCATTTCTCACTGAAAAGTTTGTGCACAATGGTGTTAAAGGGAGCCACCAATGTAAAGGATGTACGACATCTCTTGCCCCAAGAGTCTGTCTGTCGATGAAGAAAGGATTTTTGAGGTCTGGTGGACGATTTTTCAAGGTAGATGTCAGAGCTTTGAGTTTCGTTCAGTGGTCTGATGTTGTTGGTTCGGCGTAGAACGACTGTGCCAATTGTCTGCACAGGTTCTGTTTTGAAACAGATAGAAGTACAGAATCAAAGTAGCAACCATCTAACTACGGTTTGCCTTGACGATAGCCATGACAATGATGTGTATGGAGTTTAAAACGTCCTTTAGGGACCGTGGACTGGCTTGGTAGCCTCATATGGGCTGCACCCTGGTGCTATATAAATTGTCTGCTTACTTCCTTTCTTGCGTACTTACTTATTTTATTACTTATTTACTTCTTTAAGAATAGACCCGTTCCATTGTCGGCAGGAGGTCGTAAGAGGCGACCAAACCGGGCTTTAGTTTTTTGTGTTTACTTTCTGTTGTACAGTTTGTTACGGATGCACGTTTGCTTTTGCTGTGTTAGATTTAGTTTTTTTAGTACTAAGCCATGAGACTGGCTGGGAAGAACGTCTCCGAAATGACCTATTTTGTGTCGGGTGGGACGTGAAACTTTAACTCGGTCAATCAGCTGGCTGGCTGAGGTGTAACTAGAGAAGTGCCATTATGTAGTTGTATAAATGTTTGTGTGGCTGGAGACAGGCAACATAACGAGGAGTTTCAGTACACGGTAAATCGTCTGGAGGCGGCGTGTGATTGCCAGCTTCTTCCATTGTCGTCTTTCCTCATATTACCGATGCATCGCATCACGCGTATCCCGCTGCTGGTCGGCGCCGTCTGTCGGCGGATGGAATCGATGTCCACAGTGACGTGTCCGCGTGAAATCACGCGATGTCTGAGCATCTTGCAGAAGGTTTCTCACGTGCTGTTTTTTCGCCACCTGGCAGCGTCGGCAAAGCCATTATTATTAGGCTGTCCCATTGTCCCGTTTGTTTGTCTGGTCAGACATTGTTACCATGATATCTCGTGAATGGCTTGAACAGTTTTGATAAAACTGACCGGGTAATATTCACTGGCCTCCACAGATGACGTGGTTAGATGTTTGACGTCAAAGGTCAAGGTCACACCTTTGATCAAGTATGTGGTGACGAAAGCATACCCATCGACACTGGGGCGCCGAAGTCCATATTCTACTTTTACCAAGTGTGAAGCCTTGCTAGGCGTGGTGGGATCCTAATTTATAGAGATTCGGCTTTCTTTCTTGTCCGTCCGTCCATAAGCTCGCTGCGCAGGCAGCTGCTCACTCTGCCGTGAGTGAATGAGTAGATTCTTAGCGGTACCATCAGCACATGGTAGGCTATTCGATGCCAGTACACGTTAAAACCAATACAGTAAATTAATTTTTAAAAAATGTTGTGATGACTGCTGCCGTTCACCGTGATCAACCAATGGCATGGCTGAGGTGTAGCAGCGACCACCCGCCACCCATGACAGAGTGATTTTGTAGCATAGATTGCAGCCGTATGCTGCTTTTTGAGAGACTGACATATTTTACCACTTTATTTGACATTGGAGGATGAGATTTTGTGTGTGTGTAATTGACAGATTGTGCAGCAGTGCAACGACGGTGCACGGAAAATGTCAAACCTTGAACAAATGATGGAAATTGACCGTGCCATCAATTTCAAATCGACAAAGGTCTCACAGCATTACACCTGTACTTTCATGAACACACATACACGTACAATGGGTCACTTTATCTTTCGCTAAAACCAAAGTCTAAAACCTTAGCCTAAGACCAAAAGTCCGGTTTAAGACCTGATTAATGCAAATTGTGAAGTGACGCTAAACTTTGGTCTGAGACCAAAGTCTAAAACCAACCTTACCGCTTAAACCAAAGTTTAAGACCATACTTTGGTCTAAAACCGAACTTAATCTGAGCAATCCGGTCTCAAACCAAACCATCCTAATGCATTTAGATAGGCAGTTATCACTAATCTCTTAGAGTTAAGACTTTGGTCTAAAACCAAATCACTTTATCTTTCGCTTAATTTGAACTTGGTCTAAAACCAGGTTTAAGCCGTTCAGATTAAGCTTTGGATTTAAACTAAGGTTTTAGACTTTGGTTTTAGCGAAAGATAAAGTGACCCAATGTCTTAGCATTGCAGTAGGCATTGCAGTGAGCTTGGAACGGATCCGGTTATAACTGACACTCACTTAATACAGACCGTTTTCCTGGTCCCGGATTACTTTGTGTTGATTACAATTTATGATGATGCGGTTAAACGGACTCCGATAGTACGGACTTACGTTTAGTACAGACCAGTTTGTCGGTCCCAACATTAGCAACGGCGCTGGATATGACAAACAGATTGAGGTTAGGACCGCTTACGCAATTGTGACTGACCGCCGTCTGGCCGATAGAACGGCCGTCGTCGCGTCGTGATTATTTTAACACACTGGACACCAGCGTTTTTACGACGCAGCCGTCTGCGAGATCAATTGACATTGTCGCTAAAGACCCTGGCGTCAGTTTACAATGACAGCCCAGTGTGATAGCATCGACTTTCATGTGGTTGTTAAAGTCTAGTCTTTATTATGTCTAATGTAACGCTGTTCTGATAGTATATTTAAAACGTTAACTGTTCATATATCAGAAGCGTGTTGTATCTTTTGTGTCATACGATAAATTAATTTGGTAAAAAAGCTGCATCGTAATACTTGTCACCTCTTGCGTCTGCAAACAGATAGTCTTATCTTGATCTCCACCTCATACATAGCCCCCCAAACGGCATCGCGATCGGTTCAGCCATTTATGCACACACAGTACATCAGTGTGGCCAACACACGGACCATTTTATCTGTCACAATAGACCGCGTTTGTGCTATTGTCCGTCCTATGCTGCCTAAAAAGTGATCTAAGTGACAAGTTAACCGGAAACAGCTTTTTGTGTTATCATTAGCAAACTTTAGCCGTGCTTGGATGAAAGTTGCTTGGTGTTGCTGGGCTGTTGTTCAGAAGGTGCCGCTAGTCTCCGAGTCTCGCAGCCTCGTGAAGAAAGGTCCCGTAACTCAGCTGTGTAAACCGTCGTCTGGGCTCCTCAAGAAATGCAAACGAACGCTGCATTTCTTCCTCTTCAACGACCTGCTCATCATCACCAAGAAGAAAAAGTAATTTGCCATTTTATTGGGATTTCTTCGTTTTTCTGTCGGAGATTTTCTGTTTGTGGGCTTATTTCACAAACACACACACACTCACAGCATTTTAATGGGTATTTCCCAGTAGGCAGGTTCCCCTTTGATTGTCCAGACCTTTGCTTCCAGCCAGGATGAACAAAAATGGTTCATATGTATATGTCATAAATGGTAAAAACTGGCCAGTTTACAACTGAGTGTAAGGGAAACATTTTGAAAAATGGAAAACGGCCATATCTCTGCAACGATTTGACTGATTGGCACGAAATTTGACACGATGACGCACATTGGCCCTCCGAACCGTGCCAGCAGTTAAAATTTTTAGGTTTTATGTTAATAGGTTTAGATTTCGTTTTTATGTGTTCGTTTAGGTTGACAATTTATGTGTTTTTTTTGTGTTAGCTGAGATAATTTCAATCCGGTATCGCTTGCTTTTGTTGTGTGGGCTTTAGTTTCTTCAGTATTTAGCCAAGAGATTGACTGGGAAGAACGTCTCCAAAGTGACCTGTTTTGTCTTGAGTGGGACGTTAAACCTTAACTCAATCAGTCAACAATTCTGTCTTTGCGTAGTTTTCGAGAACATCCATACGAGGTTTTGGAGCACTGTCCGAGGAGGCACGTGCACGCCGAGCCGATCACGGAAGAGGATGCAAGTCGACTGCTGAACCATACAATTACAGCGAGCTGTCGTAATCTCTTCTATCTTGTATTGATGGAGAAACCGATGGAGTTTGTACTCGCCGCAGACTCTGTGTACGTTGATAGTAGTCTGTTTTTGTACTACAATGTCAATCAGACTTTTTAGAAATCTTTATTCACCATCAAAAATGGTAGCAGAATAGGATATAAAACAAAACAAGACAATGCAAGAAGAACACACAAAATTACACGTGAGTAGTGTACTTAATAAAATTGTTATCAATCAATGCAACCTTCGACAAAAATCGAGACGTCCGATGACTTAGACGCTCCCTCGGCAACTGAAAAGAAAACATTTTTTGACATTCATTGATAACAGCAATATTACTAGATTTAAACAATTTCATGAAAAATCTATTAACAACAAAATCG
>Ga0209780_1001614_pt1 | contig 15109 bp, 6 predicted proteins | sample WorMetexBAHAMAS2_FD_187384 | JGI IMG/M metagenome (GOLD analysis project Ga0209780, IMG submission 187384) | Marine gutless worms symbiont microbial communities from Max Planck institute for Marine Microbiology, Germany - Inanidrilus exumae... | ecosystem: Host-associated > Annelida > Digestive... | reverse complement strand
CCCCAAACCCCACCCATGTTGCCTCTTACGAAGCTGGTAAGTTCTGTATGTAGAGGTTTTAGGGGGCAGAGAAGATTGTGCAGACTATGAGCTGGCTGAGTGGCCTGCCGAAAGAGTTTGGGATCTGACTCGTCAATGAGAGTGTCTATGTCAAACGCGTTTCATTAACTGTAGAAACTCTTCATTCTTTAGACCTACTGACTGACCTGACTGACCAGTCTTTTATGTCCTCAGTCCATCATCCGTTTAGACGCTCTCTTCAGCGACAAGTTAGGTCCAGGTCCAGGTCTATCGCTCACGTTAGGAATTATGCTAACACATCATTGCAAACATTCTGGCAGGCTGCTTATATGCTATTTTGTAGGATGAGTAAAATGAAACTTTGAAAATCAAATGCGAAGAAACATTCGAGCCCTTTTCCGAGAGCATAGACTGTGACGTAGGCCTACTCATGAGAGCGTGGGCCGAGAGATGAACTGCTACGAAACGATATGCATTCTTATTCGCCAGGGGACGCCACCGTCAAGTCATCGCTTGGCGTACGGCCTACACCGAATAGATGGCATTATTACGTAAACCATCAACGAAAATGTGGGGCGTCTGGATATGGTAGAGAGTGTACCCATTTTCGGCCTGCGGTAAATATGTAACAGGCTCAGGCTGTGTCGTGTGTCACGATGTCGTTGCCTGTTCCTTTTATGTGCTGTTGACTTATTTCTTATTTCGTCATTCAATTTCTAGGCTAATTTCTAATGATTATGACAGCCAGTATAGGACTTGCTGCATCATTGCTTATGAAACTCCCACTCACTTTAAGTTTTTTTATAATATATAAACTCATTTTCCGCCTGACTATTTTAACCGCTAGGCATCATGAGCGCTGTAATATATCCTACATTTTACAGCGCATCAACGAAGTAACAGTCTGTTACTTACCTGAACTACTATCGTGTCCATGCCTGCATGACGGCATACTTATGACGTCGCGATGCCAATATCGATGTCTCACGGATGTAGGAATTATGTTTTAAAAATTCCTTTTATTGTCTTAATTCTTAACTGCGTGCATGTGACCATGCACGACGGAGAATGTGTGCGAGCACGGCAGGTGTGCATGCAGCATGAGGCGTCTACTGTCTCGAATTATTATTTATTAAATTATTTACTAGCATTCAGGCCATTATTATAAAAAACAGTTAACCTATTACCGCAAATCGATAACAATAAATTAAAGTTTCCCCCTCTTTGGGTTTTTGTCTCGCCCCTACTTTACTCATGACGCATCTTGCCATTCTTGCGTCATGCTTAACAAGTTAACATTAACTGGACGCCTGACTAAATCAATCAATCAATCATTTGTGGCCGCGGGTTCCTGCTGTTAGTTGCCTTTTGTCCGGTGGCCCTTTTTTCCATGGTCCTTCGTCCAGATACCTTGGAGATGATCCCGTCGGAATTTCGTAGAGATCTTTTGCGTCATAAAAGTAGAGTCCCTGGGCTATCTTGTGGCATTGTGTTTGATATCCCACGTTTAGCCATTTTGATGCAATACCGGTGTGTGACGGACGGACGAGCAGAGGGACGGACAAACGGACATACGATGACAGCATATATCGCGCTAGCTTAGCGTCGAGAGGGTAAATGTCTGAAATCTGCAAATTTTAACGAACTTTACAACTCAGGAATGTTACTGCTATCGTATAGCCTAGAAGTTGAGCACGGCGTGTGCGTGGTAAGTTATTAGTTGCAATTGCTTTGACTGTCATCGGTATACGTCAACAGATGTTGCAACGCTGTCCTCCAGTGTCACATGAATCTCCGACGTCGCAACATGAAACATTAACCTTTACTTCAGTGGCTGCGTCCACGTCGCGACCTTCGCGACCCCGAGCGGTGAACTTTGATCCGGGATCACGACCCCGCTGTAGGCCGGCTGCATGGCGCCGACGCGCGGTCAGGCGAACGCGATTAATGACGCCCAGCGCGGTATATCGAAGCGACGTTATTGATCAATTATCGCCTGTCCGGGTCACCACCAGTCACCAACCCCGTGACCTTTGACCCCGACAGACATCGCCGCCGATTCACTCGCCCATTGTGACGTATACACCGACAGGCGTTGGAGCAGCGCTATATAACTCTGCCAGTAAAACACCGGTGATCTCATGTTTCTAACTCAGCAGTGCATGAATTGAATAGGCTTCATGCCACATCTGCACCTCCTGAACGGAATTTCTTCTCATCGGCTGGTGGTTGTGTCCAGCCAATTTTATCCTCCTTCTTTAATTGTAATTCACCAATGAAGATAGCAGTATAAAAACTTAACTAGTCTACTTAACTAAACTTAACTAAATATCGGCTAGCAATGTTGCCAGTTCTTTCTTCGCATGATCAGTAAATATCTTACACAATTCATTATTAGTAACACAAAACGTATTCAAAAAGTTCCTTTACGAATAGCTATAGCCTTCTCTGCGGGTAGACAATTAAACACCTCTAAGCATATATCCACAACCTCTTGTGATCTCGTGTTGAAAATTTTTCTAAATGTACTATTTAATGACATAGTTAATAGAATTATACTGTGACTTTGTTTCCGTCAGTCATTTGTCCGAAATTCGTAGCAGCATGATGTCGATAACTATTCGGCAGGAAGGTAAGACATTCTCCACGGATAATGTCAACGTCTGTCTAGTGATCATGTCCCGTATTCCGCATACCAATACGCCGCTGTGCTGCATGCGGCCGTTGCCGGCGTGAGTCTGCATGTCAATACGACTGCCTATGTTTTCTAGTTGCAAGAAGCGACCAGTAAGCCTGTACGCCGTGGGTGAGTATAAAAATCAACGTAACGAGACATGATATTTGACCGTATTGTAATCAGTGAGCATTCCTCTGCTGTTTATTACTGGTCCGCCTAATGGGCCAGTATTGTTTTGCTCGCTGGCGTCCGTCGTCGTCTGTCGTCGTCTGTAACTGCCGGCTAGCTGGCGGGCAGGCCGGCCGCTGAGCGCGCGGGTGGTCGGGCGGCCGACACTCCACAGCGGGCCAGTAGTGTTACGTCCCGTTGTGGCGACCCCTTGTTGTCATTCATTTTGGCAGGATCCGACAAACACAGCAGAGTACAACGCGCTACACTTTGGCCAAGAGTCGTTCGATGAGTCGCGCTGCTTGTAACTTATGCATACACGGAGATGTAAAGGGGAGTATATCGCCATGTCGGGTGCACATGGACTATCGTCGGAGTCGAATTACCAAAGGCTTAAAAACTGAGTGTAGGATGGGTCTACTTTCCCTATAGAGCTGGGGCTGAGGAGAGTTTGTGCCAGCCCATCCCCAGAAAAAAATTTTCCTTTCGGAAAGGTGTTTTTGGTGCTTTTAAGTGGTATTAACCGTTCATTTGAATTTCACATTCGATTGTAGAGAAAATGAGCAAGTCAACACTCAACAGACAACCAGTTTGTGATCAATGTAGGGAAACGTCAAGCTTCATGTCAGAAATAATCTTGTTATTCCGTAAACTCGTCGGTTCTGCATGAATCTCAGGAACGCTTACTGGCAAAAGTGTGGTGAACATACCAACTCCGGTTCCGAGTTCACCCCACGGTGATACATACCCCTTATAACTTAAGCTTAATTATAATTATTGCGTAATTAACCAGAATATCTCAGATGCACTGCTTGTCGGAGTCTGATCTTTCATCAGTTGTCGTAAACGATGATTCATTCGGCAGAGGACGCCACCCGCTAAGCAACGTCGTTCAAGCGTCGGAGAGGTGTACGAACAAGGATAAACCGATAAACCAAGGAGTCAAGGACAGACAGAAGGAACGTGTTCGTAGAACTTATTGAGGTCGCGTTGCAGAATATTCACATATTTGTCACACTTTGTTTCCACTACCTGTTCGAAACCTGACGTTGACATTCTCGCGACCTCGATTTCCTAACATTTTGTCGATTTCAAATAAATAGGTGAGGAAGTTGGGAGTAGACCTATATAGGCCTATAACGAGGGTCAACAGAACGTGTAATTTGAGTACTTGCTTTTGTGCATGACATGCAGTGTATTTGTATTTCGTGTAGTCGCCGCTTAATGAGGGCAAGCTCGTTAAGTTCAGCTTTTTCAGCGACAGTTAGGTTTAATTTCATAAGAAAGGTTGGAAATTCTACGAATTTAAATTACAATCACTTACTACTATCCAACGTTTCTTGTGAACTGTTTAAACCCACTTTAACTTTACTACCGTATGAATCTGCAACAAAAACACAATTCTAGCGTCATTTTATCAAGTCACTGAACACGGCCTACAGGACGTTATAGACCTATTTGATTTAGATATGCCTTCTTCAAATCATATGTCCCAAAACAGAAAGACCGCGGAAGACTATCAAATGTCCATATCTTAAGGGCAAAAGACGGCATTATTACATAGGCCTATACGTTGATGCGATGTCATCGATATTTAAAGATGAATAACTCTGCTAGGCCCTCTGTAAGATGACATTTCCATCGAAAATGGGGGCAATGACGTGTAAATACTGCAAGGATTTGCTTGCAACAAAAATCGAAGTTTACAGAATATAGTAAACTAGACGGAAAGTACTCTGAGAGAGTACAGCTCCCAGCGAAAGCGGAAAACTAGTCCTAACCTAACCCTAAAGCCTATATTAAGTTTTAAAAGTTTTTAAAATATATAAAGAAATTATTTTATAAAATTAAGTCTTGACCTGGAGTTGAACCCAGGCAGCAAAATTCTTATTAGCATACGGAGTTTTTTGACCGTTACTTCCACATCCCTCTACCGATCGTAACGAAACACGAACTTGGTCTTCCCTTTCCCCCTTGGGAACCTTCCCATAAAATTTGGTACAAATCCGTCCACAACTTTTTAGTTATTGTAGTCACAGACACACACAGACAGACAGACACACAAACCAAAGCCGGTAAAAACATACTCCCAGCTTTCGCGGGGAGAATAAAAAGTAAAATTATATTATTGCGATATACTGAATTCATACGCAAAATTAAGCAAAAAGAAAAATATGACAACCTTTTAAACAATTCTAGATTTAATTAAGTCTGATTTTACGTGTTCATATGCGAGGACTGAAGTTAGTGATGTTCAGATACACGAGGTTGATCTCTTGTTTGAGTGTGTGCTTATTAGAGACGGACTGGCTTCATTGCCGTGTTGGTTTTTAAAGTCGGATGTTCTAATGAGTGTGGACTATATATGCACCATGTGATGTTCTTTTCAAATGTTTTATGTTAATTTTTAATGTTAATTTTTATGTTTTTTATGTTAATTTTCTTTTGTATGTTGGTACGATTTAGATAAGAAATAAATAGGCCTGTAAGATAGTTGTCATAGGTCTATAGGAATTTGTGACTTTGAGGTCCTTCACTGAATCACTGTAACTGAACTGATCGTTCGTCATTGTTCAAAGAGATGCGTTTTCAGTTGTACTCGGTTTTTGTTTTAGTTTTTCCATGCTTTTTCGTTTCTGTGCCGTGCGCTAGACTAAGCTGGCCATATCGTCAGCTTTTGAGCGCACGTAAATACATCGTGTCGTATCGTAAATGTTCAGCGACAGACGGCTGTCGCTCAGAGCTGGAAACAACGTGTTCCATCATCAATGCTGCACGCCAATCACAGCACGCGAAACGTCGCTGTCCGGTGATAACTGCAGTACTGCACTCGTAGCTATAACGTAGTTTTCATTCGACTGTACAAGAACGCTGTGGTATATCATAGCGTTCTTGTACATTCGAATGAAAACTAGGTTACAGCTACAAGTAACTGTATCTGTATGTATCTGTGATGGTATATCGCATGTGTGACTATCTGACAAAAAGATGCACATGGGCAGGCAGAAAAAAACGTTGACGCGAAATCGCCGTTGGGCTGCTAGTGCCTGCTGCATGGCGCCCCGCGGAGCATGTTGGGATACAATGCTGACTGACAGGGCGGAGGTCAGGTGCCCTCGAGACGTGATGTGCTGTCACCATGTCATTAATCGGTCCAACGAGTCGACTCAATGGACCCACAATTATCAGTCCGCGCAGCTCTGGTCATCGGTTTCTTTTCCACTCACTGCATTCGTATGGACATTACGACATGGTCATCTTCCGACAGTGGAAAACGCTATAAATCTCGCCCGAACTCGTAATTATACAGTATTTATGTGGACGTATAGAGCACTTGTAAGTCAGTGTTTATGTCGAACTAAACGTTGACGGGAAGATTTGAATGGTATAGAGGAGGGTTCCATGATTTGACGTCCACCTTCCTGTAGTGTGCGAAACAATGCCATGAAGACGTTCAAAATTGCCTTACATTCGCTCAACCATATGCTTTTTATTAAGCCGCATTGCCTGCAGTCAGCGCATCAGGCCTGTTGCTACAGACGGAGTAGCGCGGTCTGTCTGTGTGTCTGTCTGTTGGTCACGTTCGTGAGCCCTGCAAAAACGATTAAACCGATCAAGATGCCGTTTGGGTGGGTGACGCGGGTGGGCGCAAAGAACCATGTGTTAGATGGGATCGTGATCCCTCACGCAAAGGAACGATTTTAACGGTAGTCCGGTCCATAGATTATTATAATGTATAGGATTTTGCAGGTTTAGGTAAAAGGATGAGCCAGGCAAAAATTACTGCTGAACCGATCGAGATGCTGTCTTGGGGCTGACCGCAACGCAGTACGTTATGTACTTCTGGTTTTGTGGATGATGCCATCTTTTCGTATAAGATAGCCAATGGACCATAATCAAGCACGACGTTGTTTCGTCCAGTTCGCCAGACGTCAGCACCAGGGGCAAAGTTGTTGTCTACGATCGCAGGCCTTATTGTTGTTCAAATGATGCTGAGTCATCAATTTTATGTTGTATTACTACTTACTAGTCTGCTCATGCACACTGATCATTAAGTAACTAAGTAAGTAAGTAAGTAAGTAAGTAAGTAATCTTTTTTGAGTGTGACAGAACAGTGTTTACTGATTTGCTCATTAAAACGTAGGCAGTGTACGACAGATAGGGGCCTATACAAACGTAACAGTGAAAACACACCATGATTGGGACGAGGGAGACGCTAGATATATACTTGTACTCATAACTTCGCCAAATATCGACTGATTTTTACGCCGCATCGCAGCCTATTGCTACAGATGCGTGAATATAGCACCATCTGTCTTTTGGTCATGTTTCTGTACCATGGACGGCTGAAGCGATCGAGATGCCGCTTGGAGGGGGCAGACTCGCCAGAGAAACCATTATTAGATGGGGACCCATATCTCTCCACGGCAATTTTTGTGGGTTTCTAGCCCATTGAAAGGCATTTGGGAGCCTCTGCTGCGGTGTAGGCCTAAACAGCAAAGGGATAATTCAATCTTCAATAACGGCACGACATGCGATGCGGCTTTTTGAATCACCAAATTTCAGTAACGCGATCTTCTGCGGAAAATGTTATGTTTATTGTTTACGTTAACTGTTTACGTGGATTACATCACACAACGTCAGTTCTGGACGAACGCTGTATTGGAAACAGATATTTTTGTCATCCATATTCAAAGATGAATAACTCTGGTACCCCACCTCCATAATATAACATTTTTTTCTGGCGAAATTAAGTGATTCTGAACATCTGCACGCAACTTTATGAGGATGTGTTCAGATTTGCTGTTTCTAGCGTACATTGTCTAGGGTTTTTTTCCGGATAAAAAGGTAAAGTTCTCCCATACTCGTTACCGAGCGTTCGGCCCAGAGCTGATCCCGGTGTACAGGCAGTTAGCCCACAGGCGACTTGAAGCCATCCACCCAGCGGTAGGCTGCCATTACTTTCCGCCAGGCCTGCGGTTACCTTCCCAGCCGAAAAGCGTCATCGCCCGTCGGCCGGTACCAAATTATACTGCTTGGTGACAGAGGCACATGCGTGTGAGCAGCTTGTCCAAGGCTGTTTCCTGGAAGCGCACCGGCCGAGATTCGAACTCGCGACCTTTAGGATCGCGAGCGAACGCTCTACCGTTAAGCCACACAGGCCAGATACGATGTAGTATGTCTTTTTGACTATCGTGCAGACATATCTGCATTGCTGCTGTTTTCTCTTCAGATATAGCACGTATCTTGTCCAAATAAAATCATCACTGTAAAACCCGACAAGAAGGAGTTAAAAGTGACATCAGTAATCCGTTTTATGACAGTTATTATAGCTAAGCAGCGTGCTGCTGCTGCTGCTGTTGATCGTGATGAGGATGTCAACTAGCGCTGTGCTTGTCGCATGCAGTGGCTCACGCGGCGTCCCGCTGCACCTGCCGTACGTGCAGAGCTGTCGTTTTGTCGCCGAGCTGCCACTCGATGCTCGCTAACAGGTGGATTATTGTTCATCGGCGCCGTACGTGCCAGTCCCCGAGTCCATCTCTCCCTCTATCTCTGCAGCCAGTCCCACGCAAGGCTTCATTGAGTGGCGCCCGGACATGACACGTTGACACGTGACACGAAGCGCCGCCGTGTCACCGCAGCGCTCACTCCATCCTCATCTTCCGCCTCGTCATCGTCATCATTGTTTAGCAGCAGCAGCAGCAGCAGCCGAAGTGACGACGACGCGTAGCGTGTCAGCCGGCACGACTCGCGCTGATCCATCGATGTATTATGAGCGCTAATATATTTATTTGGTCGACTAGCCACGAATGATCGAATGATCCCAATACTTTAAGTCATTATAGCATCGTCGCAGAGTTTGTTGCACGTACACTTCCATGCACGCATACTCATGTTAAAGCTAGACGTCGGAAAAAACACATAAAAACATTTATATTGTCGACTGAAGTATAGAACAAATTATAATAGATGGCGCAAAACAACAGTTTACATAGCTTATACCCAGTGGCGTACAGAGAAGAGGACTGTAAGGTTCAAACCCCCCACTGAATAAAGTCACTTTCAATCGTTTGTTAAATTCGACTTTATTCAGAACTCGAATAGAGTTTTTTGACGTTATCCAAAAATGTCGAGGTTATTTTGGTACTAAAATTTCAAGACAAAAACAAGACACGAATTTATCACAGTCCAATTGTGCTTAAAATCGATTTGGTGAATTGATTGTTGAATTGTGTACCGCTTATAACCAAGTTGCTTAGTTACGTTTAAGAGGTTTTCTGCACTGTAATTCTAGTGTACATGCTTCACTGATGATGAATTAAAATCATGCAATATTACAAACTGATGTTCGTCACCATTACTAAACACGCCGGTAAATCATTTATTGTAATCATGCGTGCATGTCAGCAATATGAGAAAAGCTAACTGACCTTTATATGCGTAGGAAGCATGTTTGAACGACAGTGCATCTACAGTTTCTGCAGCTGGCAACACAGGTTGAGGTCGACTGACAAGAACAAGAACCAAATTCAGAGAGCTTGGTTTTTGCTATACTCCGGAATAGCCGCCTGAATCAGTATTCTATCAGACCTGCTACATGATGTCATTGACAATGACACATTCACAAACGGCTTTTGACCGTGCTCATCGGTGACTCTTGCACGGCGCTCCTGCACGGACGTTGCGTATAGCGGCTCCATACAAATTTCATTATTATATTGCACTTGGACTTGAACTTGATTTCTTATAGGTCGTTCATTAGACGACGAATATCTCAAGACGTTTACACTACATTTAAATAAATAGATAAAGGACAGATAAAAATGACAGAAGTAAAAAACAGCTCGGTCAACAAGTATAGGCCTAATACGAAATGCTCATAACGATGCTTTTTTCATGCTGCAATGTAAACATTATGTTATGTGTCGTGACGATGACCGTAAACAAGCAGCGCAAGTTCAAATTCTTCAGTGAATATGCGACGACAGCTGCAAGCATTAGCAACACCAGCAACATCATACAGCACATCAATGGAATGCAGTAAACGCCACGTTGAGGGACAACAACGAGACCTGTTGGCGTATCTAGAAACAAGGTGTCGCCCTAACGGGACGTAACCGAACTGGCCCGCCGTGCAGTGTCGGCCGTCCGATTCCCACGCGCCCGGCCGCCGGCGCGCAGGCCGTCCATGCTACCGGTGGCGGGCCGGTCGGTTCGCATGCAGGCAGTGTTACAGACGACAGACGATGACAGACGCCAGCCAGCAAAACAATACTGGCCCATTGGGCGGACCAGTACTATGACAGAGTGAAAGCTAACACGCCGAAGGGAAGGAGCCGTGAATTAGAAGACCCTCCGCCACATCAGAGCAGAAAATTGTAAAGTCTTACACCGAAATTTGTGCATTTTACACCGACTTAAATTTGCATGATGGTCTCTGGAAGTAACTGTTCTATACACAGCTGCGCCACTGAGATAGTGAAGCGAGGTGGAAGTGAGAGGGAGGATGAATACGAGTAGCCAGCAGCAGCAGCAGCCGTGTGTACATCAACATCCGACAACTGTCACGCACATCCGGCATGCACACAGCGAGCAGACCGAGTGATGGTTACGCTGGCGCTTTACGGCGCGTCCATCTGTCTGTCCGGCTGTCTTCTGTGCGTTATGGACACGCTTCTGTTGACCGCCCGGAACAGTCAACACCGGACGTGTGCACCGGTCAACAGTAGCCTAACAGTACATGTTGTTTTCGTCTAGCAGTGAAAGTCCCGCTTTCTCCAATGTCAGTCTTGAACTCTCTTTCGCCGGTTGACGTTTGCGTTGTTTTGTTAATTGATAGCGTTTAAACGCATAGTTTTCCGTACGTTCGCTGGCGCAACAAAAATCGCTAAAAATTAAAATAAGTAAATTTAAAACATCGAAATGACATCTAGTATGGCAGGTATGGCAGTATAGGCTATGTGCAGTCACGCAATTGTATAAATATAGGACCTACTCGGCTATATACTGTCTCGGCCATTTGTGGATGTTGCTGTCACCTTGTGGGTGTGAAATAGTATAAAAACAGACTACACAGACTTTTACTGGTTGCAGAAATGAAAAAGTTCGGAAAGTTGGAAAACAAAAAATCGTTCATTTAATAAAACTCGTTAAAATCGCGATTTTCATTAAAGAAAACGTCCTTTAGAAGGTACGGAAAAACTATGCTTTCAAAAAGTAACCTCCAACTTTCGATAGCACATCGTATACGCCTGTTAATCAGTCTGTAGAAACAATAACCTTATCGTTGTAACCGACAGACTAATGTGTTCATTTATTTCAGCGCAAATGACAGTTACTGTTTACAGTTTACAGTTACTGTTTCCAACTAACTAACTAACCAATTCATTATTTGTTCATTGTGTATTTGTTTTTTGTGTACTGCTGCCATTATTGGTGAAATAAAGATATATAAAGTGTTTTCAGTGCATCGTTTGCTGTTAATAGCGTCGTGTCTGTGACGAAACATCACAGAAACTGCAAGTCGTCCGGCGATGCAGTGAGATCCGCACGCAGGAGATGAAACGGCAGCAAGCTCAGCAGCTGTCGTTTAGCGGAGACGCTCTGCTATAATTAAACGTGATCATCTATCTGCTACAGGTCAGTGAAAGCTGCGTGGTCGAGGCGGTGCCGGCGCGCAGCCGTCGATGGCCGAGAGCCAGCCGGCGGGCCATGCGTACACCGGCTGACTGGAGAGGCGTGGATGGACGCCCATCACTGCCACCTTCACCGCAGTATTTCCTGGGACAGATTCTTTCCTCCCAGCGTCGAGTTGCGAACTCGCGACTCGCTCGATTCCCATACCGTACGACGAGAACTACCGACGCATTTTGAACGAACCACATAACTCCCCCCCCCCCGGACTGCCTTCACGGACATTTGCCCGGACCGTTTCTTCTGTTCTGAGTTACTAGGTTTTGCTTTTTCTTAGTTTGCCTTATTTTTTCGTTTCTGTTCAGTGCGCTAGACTGACCTGCGAATCTCGTCAGCGTTTGAGCGCACCTAAATTATACCGTATCGTATCGTATCCGGCATCAAAGGCCGGAGACAAAGTTGCTGTTGAGCGAGCGGGCTATTAGCGATGATCGACGTTCATCGTTTTCGCATCCAACTGGCAACTGCGGCGTTGACAACGGCCGTGAAATATTGCACGATTCACAGCGTCTCCGAGAAACAGATTCACGCGCCGTGCACGCGCATAGACACACTAATAATTTTAATTAGTAGCCATATAATTGCCATGTGCATGGACTCTATATGAATATCGTCTTTTCATCAGGTTTTTAGAAATATTTAGACCTCATCACGGACGCCGTTGAAAGTTTCTCCATATTTCACCGTGCTTGGTTCTGTATGGAACATCAACACATGAAGAGCACTCGGTGGAGCGAATACTTCTGACACGCCACTTTGAACTTAATGCAGGGGGAGATAGCGGTGAGCAGCAGATATGTCGGCTTACATTTCCCCGCACTGCGCCGTAACTGCATGGTTTTCTTAACTGCATTCTCAATTTCCACGTTAGTCGACTACTGGGAAGTACTTACCCTAATCCGAACCTTTACCACTACCATAGTCTAGCTGTTCTGCATATTGCATGAAAATATACCCGTATTTTTATTTTTCATACTATAGTTATATGACAAAACAGACAAATGGCGGTGAAAACATAACCCCCGCCAAAAGTAGCTGAGGTAATGGCAGCAACGCCGCTATATTAGCGGCAATCTGTCACTCACGCGGGCTCTGTCATCCTCCTCCTCTGTCCTCTCCCCTCATCTCTCCGTCCCCTCATTCTCCTGTTCCTCACTCCTTCCTTCCTTTCTATTCCCATCTCGTCTTTCATTGCCTTCTCTTCTTCCTCAATACTCAGAAGTCGTTTCTTTTCAACTCTGACCCTACTCATTACCCATTCTCCCTTCCGCGCCATATATTAAGAACTTTCTGTTTTCAAACGGCCAGTCCATCGACTTATCTTTAGGCCTGTGTAATCGACCTGCAGCCATCTACGGCAGTGCATAATACTGAATCGCGTTTTTAAACAATACACTGTACTCAAAGAAGTTATATTTATGACATTTTTTATTTTACTCTTCCATTTACTGCAATAGATCAGACATCTGAGAAAGCGCGTCGAAAGAGATATAAAAAGATAAACAGGCGTAAAACACAATGGTCTAATAACGCTACGCTCAAGCTGCCAGGAGCGTCGCCATGGGCTGCAGTTTCTAAGATCGGTGCAAATCCGGCGAATTTTCGAAGGTAAGAGAGACAATCAGTCGGGCATGAAGCTTACGGGGTGGCCGTCTGTTGATTTGCTGGAAAGACCTACAATTTTCTCTCCCCGTACTTTTATATAACACAGAGGAGAACCCCTCAAAACGCCCATTTCCCCCACTACCCCACTTATAGACTTCGCCTACGCCTATAGTTCACCCCCCGCTTTATAGTCCCTACAAAGGGGTGACTATGATTAGACGAAAGTTCACAGAAGAGCATCTGATAGATAGGCACGTGTCGAGCGGCCATCATTAAAGTGTGTGGGGGGTGGGGGGTGGGGGTGACAGTATAGTGAAGGAAGCATCAGCACGTGTAGTTGACCCGAGGGCGTTGCCTACAAATGACGAAGATGACCCAGCACAGCTGGACGCTATATGTTGTAGATATATGGCGGTGGAGGCACATGATTGACAGCTACGTGCATGCTCAACCTGTCGATCCATTCATCTTCCTCGTAGACTGCATACAATCGACTCGACTGCAGCCTGTTTATTCGCCTGAAGGAAGATCATCACTGCGACTGAAAGTAAAATAACCAACATACACTGCAGGCCAGTAGCCACTTTAGCGAGATCTTTCACTGGTATAAATCGTGAGAGGCAACAGAGAATTTCGGAGGCCACCTGGGGGTGGGTGCAGGAAAAATTGCCCAGTCTCGAAAATTTTCGCAATATTTATTACCGATCATAGCGTGGTCCAGATATAGCGCTCGGTCGGGTATGTGTGTGTGTGCGGACGGTAACTTTCAAACGAAATGATCTTTGACCTAGCTATTTGGCACGGTGGTTCAACTTGCCCATAACTAGGTCAAGTTCGAAGGTCAAGGTCATAGGTCGAGTTAACGGTCTCATGATGAAATATGTTCTGTTTTCGGCTATCGATTCAGTCGATTGATAAAGTTGGGAAAGTCAGTGTCACTTTAACGGTACCGTACAGACGTGAGTTGGAAACTGCAAATAAGTAACAGCCACATATAGGGAAAATATACGGTCAGCTAAAATGCTGCTAATATGGTGCGATTTCGGATGAGAGTTTTATATAGTTTTTAGAATTTTATGTATAAAATGGTGCATTATAGCCACCACGACAATACAAAGTTTGCAATATACAACTGATGGATTCGGCATAGCCAAATGTCAAAATTATTAAAATAAATGCATTTTTGGCATTCTAAAATACGGTAAAAGAGGGGCGTTTGCCAAATACAGTGTGCTTGTCTGTTACTGTTAGCTAGGCTATATAATCCGTCATTGGCTGGCTAAAAATAAGATATAATGACTTTGGATTTGATGGAAGGTTTCTGAAAAAGAGTAAGTTCGTATAAGTAACACAGAACAAAGCAGACATTACAGTGTGACATGAAATAGGCAATTTCGTCAACGCTCAGTGCCGCGGTCTTCGAACGGTAACTGGCATCCGATTGAAAAACGACAACAAATCAATAATAAACTAACAATCTTCGGAAAGACAAAATATAATTCCACAATCTGCCGCATGTGCAACGACAAACTAACACACAAACCGAAATCTGGCGTTGAACAAAATGATGTTGTCATTCGTATCGACCATGGTTATAGGCCCATAGCTTTGTTTAATCTCGAAGTTATTGGCACACATGCACGAGAATAATCCAACTCACAACATATTTCTGGTTACGAAGAGCAGCAGCAGCTTCGCCGCGTCAGTTATGCGAGTCCTTATCTGTTCCACTTCCGCGCCCCTTCCTTCTCATTCCTCCATCACTGGAGTCGGATGCAGTGCAAGGAGCGCCTCGTCACTGGCCCTGCAGTCACACGGCGATCCAGTTTCAGCGGCGCCGCCGTGGGAAAGTGCTAAACGTCCACCGGGACCGAACGCGCTGCTCGGGTCAGCCGGCCGTTTACCATGTCACGGAAACGACGTCGACGATGCGCAGGCGTATAT
>Ga0209780_1001613_pt1 | contig 15112 bp, 8 predicted proteins | sample WorMetexBAHAMAS2_FD_187384 | JGI IMG/M metagenome (GOLD analysis project Ga0209780, IMG submission 187384) | Marine gutless worms symbiont microbial communities from Max Planck institute for Marine Microbiology, Germany - Inanidrilus exumae... | ecosystem: Host-associated > Annelida > Digestive... | reverse complement strand
TTTTAAGTGCGTTTGAAAACCGACTGAGAGCCGGCTTTGTCTAACACACTATGTAAACAAACCAAGCCGTTGAGCGAAGTAAAGCCGGAAATGGTCAGGTAGTCCATGGAGTCAGTCCGATAGGTAAGGAAAAGGCCTATGGTGGAAAGGATTTAACATGTATTAATGACCTTGGCTGTATCTCGCTTGCTGTTCAAATATTGACAACATAATTTTTTAGCATCAATACGTTTTTAGCACTTCGAATGGCCATACACATGCAGCCATGCTGACCAAGCATTCAACTTCCAGCATGGGGTTTCCTGTTAGTCTTCTGTATAGTAACATGCTTTAAATTGCATTATTTTGAACTAGGGGCATGGGACAGATAGATATACATCATCTTTGCTTAATGCTTCCCACTTGATAGCGGGGGCATAGTAGTGATTTCTTTATTGGAGTCAGGCATTGTTCTCTGACGGTATTGTGACTGACCATGTTGCATGCACACGTTGTTTGTATGCAGTATTGAGTTGCTTGGTATAAAGTTAATGCATTGTGTGTGAAATGTTGTCACACCAGGAATTATAATGGAAGGTCCTTTGAACACACTGGAAACGGTGTATGGATCAGATGGGATCGGTGATGAGGATTCTAGTCGTGGCATGACCGATCGTGTTCAGGCGGTAGCTACTGCCATCTACCGCGAGCTGGAACGCATGATTCCAACATACGGAGAGGATGTTGTTAAGGAGATGATGCCACATGTTGTTTCTATCCTTGAAAATCTTGATGCTGCTTACAAAGAGAATGAAGAGAAGGTATCTCCTAACTAATCTAAGCATGCATACTATTAACTTGCCAAGTGCTTTAACATTGGATGGAGCTTATAATGGGGCAGAGCTTCTTCAGTAGATCAACGGAGTCACATGATTTGTTGCATTATGCAGCAGCAGCAACAGCATAGGCTATTGGTGCATAAGGCAGAGGTCACAGTGTAATATGCCCCAGTTAGATATCACCAGTCCACAGTTATGGTTGTGTCTAAACCAAAAATTCTGTAAGTGGCAGAAGGGAAGGAAAGTTCGTTAATGTGATACCTTGCAGCAGGCAGTCTAATACTTTTAAATAGAATTGCTAGTACTATAGTTATATTTTGTGTATCATCAATGTGCTGAATTCCTTCTTATGAAATTGTTATATCGTGAAGAGTGACTTACTTGAACAAGAGCTGGACTAACATATTAGCAGTAAGTTCATAATGCTGCCAATAAATTTGCACCTGAATTGCCAGTAATAAGAATTTGTTGGCATGTACTTAAGTAGCTGGACTGAGAATCAGACCATCATACATGTAGTTCACTTATTGTAACCAACACATAGTTTGTTTTCATGTGATATTCTAGCCTTGACTATAGGCACAAGTTTTGGTAAAAAATGCTGTTCATTCACTTATGAAGGATGCGGAGCTGGAGTTGTGCAAGGATGACAATGAACAGCTAATGACACAGTATGAGCGCGAGAAACATCTTCGTAAATCAGCCGAGCAGGTATGGTCTGTAGGAAATATTAATTTACTAAATTAACTATGCATTTTTATCTAATTGGCGTCAAATTTTAAACCTGCAAGACAGTCATTGTGATATTCTTACTGTTTGATTGCAAAATTTTGCACTTTGCATTGTAGCAAAAGTATTTTTATCTGTGTACAATGTATGTTTTGATCATTGATCATCTAGTGATAGTTTAATGAGGTAATGTATATCATCATCATGATAAACTTACTATGGCGCCACTCAACTGGTGATCAGCAGCACCTTACATACATAGAAATAGGTGTATAGGTAAAACCATCATGTGAAAGCAGACAAAATGCTGTCATTGTTTTCCATCGTTCCATATTGTAAGGGTGAGTTATACTCATTACCTTGCCCCCAGTAGGGGTGTAAATTATTGCAGTCACTATGTCTGTATGTTGCTGTTTTGAAAAGAAGTAGAACTGTCACAAATATGTGTATTTTGTGTAGAACAGCTGACATGATTTATACATTACAGTGCAAATAATAAAGCATATTTATATGCTTTTTTTATTTGCACTGCAATGTAGAAATCATGGACTATTTTTTGTGTGACAAAGTAAAGACTGGGCAATATCCAGCAAAACTTGCTCATTGTTCCACTTTTCTGTAATAATCCTAAAATGATGCTTGTGCATCTGCCGTGATCTCAGAATTGCTGTTTTGTGTGTGTCTAACAATAACTCATCATGTGATAGGTTAACTTGTTTGAGCTGTCGCCTCTCTGTGTTTAGTAGCTTTATCATCTGTCATAGTTTTATCGTCAGACACGTCAGCCACATAATTTTCTACTTCAGTTATCTGTCTATGGTTAATGCTTGCTGTGAATGATGATGCAAGAGAGAAAATGAAGAAGGGAATTGCCTCTTGAGGACACTGTCATGTTGTGGATGAAGCGCATTTGTTATCAGTTGGGTATGCCAGTCAGATGGCACTGCAAACCGATAGGCCTACATCGTGGCAAACTGGCAATCATTGACCTGCTTCCTGCAGCACAGAGTGAATGTATCAGCCTGCAATGGAGTCCACACCAAGTTGGACTCACGAGTACTGCTCTTGATATGTTAGCTGCATCCTAATTCGGTGGCAGGATTACTGCCAAGGAGGTAAATTATGAGTCCATTTTGTAACATTTGTTTGAAAAGCATCTTGTGTTTTTTTATTGACAGAAACTGATGGCAGTTGAAGACATGACGGAAGAGGAACGCCGAGAAATAAATGAGAAGTTGGAAATGCTGCAGTCTGTCATTCGCACTTTTGAACTTAAAGCCAAAAATGCTCATGATCACAGTAAATATTGCATTTTCATATTTTTTGTTTACATTTTCCCGCACGACGCTATGCTAATGCGGTATAAGCTGTCATCATGTGTCTGTCTGTCAGAAGTCTTAAGCTTTACAAATATGACTAAACTTAGGATCATACAAACAATTGAAACATTGCCATACGATAGCCCAGGGACTCTAGTTTACTGATGCGAAAAATCTCAGCGAAATTCCAACGGGATCGCCCCCAACAGGGGCGCCAAATAGAGGTAGGTAGGTTACAGTTGGTGATTTTCGACCAATATTTTGCTGTATCTCAGAAACGGTGCAAGATAGGGACATAGTTACTATGGAACGCTAATAGGAACTCGTATGTGCTGTATCGAATGGTTATATTTCCAGTGACCTTGAGTGACTCTAACTACCCCAAACTACCCCATTTTTGACATTTTGTATTGCCTTTCGTATATTCGTAGTGGGTAGAGATAGAAACTTCAAACTTGGTAGGTAGGTTGACGGTAGCACGTGCTAGCCAATGGATGGCAAACCATCTTTGAAAAGGGCATGGTTAGGTCACATGAACCATTTAAATTTTGGTGGACACCTACCATATCTCTGGAATGGCTGATCATCTCAGGTGCTGTCAACTTAGGTGGACGGTCAGTGTGGTAAACTGGTGAGGGTCGTCTGTCAAAAGTTTATCACACTGATTGTCGACATCTGTGTACAGCACGGTGAGCACTAGGCACCGTGTCGAGCAGGTCTGTCAGCAGCAGTGGAGACTTGATACTTATATTTGTTACAGTAATAATAATTCTGACAATAATGTGTTATTATTCCACTAGCATCTTGATTTGGAGATGGCGGATTGGCCTTGCAGTAACAGCACTGCACACTTTGATAAAAACTGTCATGCTGTGCTCAGTTAGTACTGAAGTAGGTGACAATTTGCAGCTGTACTGTCTTGGTTCATATCAGTCAGCTAGGCAAACTCAGCCTTCTACCCTCCGTGGGATGGGAAATGCTAAGGGGCAAGGGGTAGTGCTTTTTGGTTGGGCAGGTAACTAGGTTTGATGTGTTGGTGACTTTGCCTCACAGACTGTGTATTATGCTCAATATCAGCTCAGTGGCCAAAATGAGTGCCGAGCCCACATTCTTCTGTAGGCTTTTGCATCCTTTACCTTTTCAGTTATTGTGCTTTGCTTGTAGTATCACGACTTGAGGAGAAGGAGTCGGAGATGAAGAGAGAATACACAAAGCTGCATGAACGTTACACTGAGGTCAGTTTGGAGTCATCCCGTGGTGATTCGATTAACGTGATATGTACTGCGATGGCAGTTGTCACCCACAGACATGCATTTATAATGTGTTGCATATTGTTATCCACACATGTCGATACACAAGGTGTGGATATTTCGTTTACTGTTTGTTTTTTTTTTGTGTGTTTGTATGCTTACAGATTTCTGCGCGGAGGATAAAGCTAGCATTGTCAAATTTTGCACGGCAGTTCGTCAGCGTCCTGCGCAGGGAATCTCTCATTTTGGGGAACTTGCTCCCCCAGAAGCCCAAAATCGGACAAATATAAGCCTAGCCTAGCCTGCAGGCCTAGGCTGACTGACATCAGAGCGGCGTTCTATTTATAGTTAGTGAGTGCGTGGGCCAAACGCTGCACAAGAGATGTGCCATTTGTGAAATAGCACGGCGTATGGAAGTAGGATCGGCATGTGTGGATATACGGCTGTCCCCGAAGACGGATGTACTTGTTGTTAACATTGATCATTAAAGTCATTGTCTGCATATTTTTCAGTGACTACAAACATAAAGTATGTTAACAAACTAGACCTTTGGTTGCATGGAAGCTTGGGTGCAGATTTTAATATAGTGTGAGTAAAGTATTGGACCCAACAGTCCACTGTGTGATGAGTTTGCAGTTTTGTGCAATGCAGTTGTTGAAGAAATACATGGATCATGTTGAGAAGTCGAAGTTGTTGATGCATGATTCCACTACTGGAAGACAGTAAGTAATATTTCCCAACTCTGGCTTGGAGTTCAATTCGATGTATCATGAATCCTGGTCTGAAACCCTATTGTTATGCCACCAGATAATACAAGAAGCTCAGCTGCCACTGAGGGACCACGCGATGTGCCATGTTAGTAAATTCGTGCTATGTTTCACGAGCTATGGGAGTTATAAAGGTTTCAAATAACAAAATTGACCATCAAGGTCATTCAAGGGCATTTGCAATGGTGCCATTCAATTGGCCACATACCATTTCCTATTTCGGTTGCATCTATCTCTATATCTTGCACCATTTCCGAGTTGGCTGAAGTCAGTATGAAAGCTACAGTAATGATGGTACATGTACAACATTATCTTCCTTCCATGCTCAAAAACATGCTAAAGATAATTTTTTTCTAGACTTATAGGAACAGAGAGGCACTGATCTCTGTTTCTATAGCTTTTGCTGCAATGCGATGATGGATATGTAGCCAGTGTGTCACTTGGTATGCCTCTTTCTGGTTTGTCTCCGAACTTTTGCCTGTGCCACATTACACTGCTTGCTGACAGATGTGGTGACATGCAAGGAACTTGTCTTTGGTTTCTGTGCAGTTGTTGCAGCATCCTGATGTTCTGCCGCCAGACTGTAACATCGTATAAGTTGCTATATGCTATACATTTACATGTATTTATGGCTTTCTAGCACTTATTGACCATAAAAGTTTGATTGCATTTTATTTTGTTGATAGTCTAGCATGGCTTCACTGAAACTTAATCTTTTTATTTTAGTGACTAATTTATTCGTCCAGTTAGAGTGATTGGTCTGTGTGTGTGTGTCCAGACACTAACTTTTGAACAAAATGACCTTGAGTCAGATGCTCGGTATATTACATAGATCAGATTTTAGTCACAGAATGAAAAAAAAATTTTTTGGCTATGAATACAGTCAGATGATTGTAAAGTGAAAATGAAGTCGGAGAAAACCAGTTACAGCACCATGGCTGAAAAGTAGGCGTGAATTGGAAACTAAATATGTAACAGTCAGTGGAAAATTAATGATCTTCTAAAAATCAAATCAAATAGTACATTTATATTTTGTATCCCTTAAAACTTAATTCTTAAGAGGTGCTTCATACATGTAGGCATGCTCAAAGAGATGTAGCTTAAGCTGTTTGTGAGAGTTCATGTTTCTGACAGTCATTGGTAGCGAGTTCCATATGTTTGATGCATTTCCTCGAAAACTATGCTGTTTGAAACATAGTGTGCACACGAGGTGTGACAAGATCATAACAGTCATCTGATCGCAGAAATGTTGCAGAATGGTCAGTGTGATCTTGATTGAGAACAAAAGCCGACAGTGTACTGGTGCATGTGTCTGTGATAATGCAGGGGTCTCCAGTTGCCTGCACTTCGTCATGTTGGAGCGTACCTGGACCATGGCGATGTTAGTGAACCTAATGTGTTTGTTTATTATCTGTCAAGGAGGTTATGTTTTTGCCCGGATTTGCTGTTTGTTTGTCTGTCTGTCAGCAGGTTTACTGTAAAAGTTGTGGATGAATTTTTGGGAAGTTTTCGGAAGACACAAGAAACAATCGGTTTTATTTTGGGGGTGATGTGGAATCTGGTGTTGTAGAAAATGTTACATTAGTATGCACTGTGTTCACTGTGGAAAACCAATGTGATGAGGACTAATGCTGACATCTGTTCGAGCAGTCTCTTACATGATATAGCTAGCCTTGACAGAAGTTTGCACTTCATGTTATTGTTAGTTTCCTTCTGGACACGTGTGGAATATCTCAATACGCTGTGTACTGTGTAGAATTATGTGGTCTCGTTGCTGTTGCACTCCTATTTTGTCATTGTCATGAGGCGTTTTTTGAACCAAAATTTACAGTATTTTGTTACTGTCAGACCCTCTGTCTGTCTCTCCGCATACTTGATAGTGCACGTCTGTACTGTGGTCATCAGCAGGGTCGATTACAATGTATTCAATTGTCTACTCAACATCGTTTATGCGACTACTCTGATAAATTAGTCTTAAAGCCATTGCTCATTCCTTGCTCTCATCAAGACATAATGAACACACCTCTGCTTCTTCACAACCTCTCATGCTTGCGAGTTCCAGAGCGAATCTTGTTCGTTGTGTGCATACTGATATTACTGCTGTCTCGATGGACGAATTCTGGGAAGATAAATATTTTCGTTGTTTGGCAGATGGTGACAAGTCATGGCAGTGTAGAAGCCGAGTACAAGGAAGGTCGGGAGTATTTAAATTCTCGGACTGCGGAGAAGTACATGAACACTGATGTAATCGGCCTTGAAGATAGAGCTGCTGGAACACGTACGCTGCATCACTGATTGTCTGGCTGTGTACAGCAGAAGCTGTTTTGTGTTTAGCTTGTGTGAGAAAGAAATGCTTGGCTTTTTAGGCCGCATCACAACGATAGTTCACAATAGCGGCCTATTGTTATAGATGGAGTAGCGGTCGTTTAGTCTGTCTGTGTGTGTGTGTGTCTGTTGGTCATGTTCGTTAGTCCTGTGAAAATGGCTGAATTGATTGAGATGCCATTTGGGGGGGGGGCTGAGTCTGGTGGTCCCAAGGAACCATGTATTAGATGGCGGTACAGATTCCCCAAGAGAAACGTGCAATTTTTGGGGTTGTCCACCCCGTTGAAAAGCATTGGGAGTCTTTCCTGCAGTGTATGCACAAACAGATGAACTTATTGAGATGCCATTTGGGGGCTGACTCTTTGGCCCAAGGAACCATTTAATAGATGGGGGTTCGTTTGGACGAATCCATTCGCTGCCGCAAGGGAGTTAAAAGATGGCAATGCAGTTTTTTTGTCAAAATTCTTTGACCATTTGTTGTATTACTAATATACAATTAATGATGATTTGCATACTACCCTTATCTTGCCACTGTTGTCATATTTGCAGTTTAAAAGTTGATAGCATAAAGTACCACCACAGTACTGTATTAGTGGACACCAGTGTAAGTTAAAGCCTGATGTTGCATAACAAATGTAGGCTCTGGATATACAAGTAGGCTGGTTTGGACATGTCGACCACTCCAAAATTGTAGAAAAGGCAACCTGGCCAATTAATTTCACCCTTTCTTGAAATTATGAAAAACATTCTTGCTTATAGTGAAGAAATTGTTGAAGTGCACATGCACACACTTTCTGTTTAACCAGTGTTTTTTTCTGGAGTGACTGTAGGCAGCAGGCGCCCCAAAAGAGAACCTTACAGATAATTATTTTGCCCATGGGAGCAGTTGCAAAGTATTGTAATGAGTATGTCTGTGTGTATGTGTGTGTGTGTGTCTGTCCGTGAGGATATCTCTGGAACCACGCACGCAATCTTTACCAAATTTGTTGCCTATGGCTGTGGCTCGGTCCTCCTCCAGTAGGGTATCATAATTCCAAGGGGAAGGGGCAGTTTTGGGAGGTTTTCTTTCGTCAGGTCACGTGAACCATTTAAATTTTGGTGAGCACTAACCATATCTCCGGAAGGGCTGAAGCAAGAATGGTCAAATTTTGTGTGCATAGAGGCTATGTCAAGTCCCAGCATAAAGATGACAAATCACCCGTAAAAAGGGGACATGGTCAGGGTCACGTGACCCAGTTTAAATTGTGTTGCCCCCAATGATATCTCTGGACCGGCTGAAACTGGAATCATCAAATTTTGTTTGCAGGTAGACTGTGCCAAATCTGAGCTTATGGATGACAAAACCCCTAAAAGGGGCGTTGTCACAGTCACGTGGCCTGTTTTATAAAATTTTGTACCCAATCATATCTTTGGAATTGGTGAAGCTAAGCACTTCAAATTTCGTGTACTGATTGATACAGAGGAGTAGAGTGCGTGCGTGATATATTACTCCCAAAAGGGATGTGTTCAGAGTCACGTGACGTCTTTAAATTTTGGGTAATAAGTTGTAATATCTTGGAAATGGTGCAAGATAGAAACATAGTTGCAATGTAAGACTAATAGGAAATTGTATGTGGCCCATCAAATGGTACCATTACCAATGCCCTTGAAGGTCAGTTTTGAAACAAGCATGAATTTAGTAACATAGTGCGTCATGCGGTCCCTCTGTGGTAGCTGAGCCTTTTGGTCTACAGGCCGAGTGTCCTTGCAGTTAATGGTGTCAGTCACTGATACATACTCAAAGCAGCGACTTTGCCAATGAAAATCAACCACTGTCGATCAGCTAACTGATTTACCAGGGACACGTCATGCCTTTTTGTCGGCTCTCCCATGCCGGTACCCATAGTCAACGTTTATTTAAATTTATGTTTACTTTGCAGCTGATGTTCAGTCTTTGGAACTGAGTGACATCATTGACGCCAACAAGCTGCGAGGTTCTCATCAACCACCAAGGTTTTTATCTGTTGATTTGTTCAAATATTACAGCAGCGTGCGTCATTTGACTTTTGACTCCAGTCTTACATGTAGTTTTGATGTTTTGGGCTAGTAATAGATCTGTTCTTGTTTGCTGTTACTGCGTGTGCACTTTTGATAAAACATTTTTCAACTGTTGTTTGTTGTTGTGATGTTACAATAGAGACAACCTGTCACGTATGGTTCACCCGCCATCAATTCTTGATGATTTCATTGATCCTGATTCTGTAGACGAATTGGAAGATGTCACTGGTATGAAATGCTGTCTTGTCATTGGTTTTGAATGTATACACACAACAGATTCAAGCATTTTAATGGCTTTTTCCAGGCTTACTGGTTTAGCAGTTTGCTTCTTAGAGGAATAGACTGTTTTGAGCAGATTATTTTGGGTGCCTGTCTTGATGCATAACTAACAGTGTCTATGCACACATACACACATTTGATGGTTGTTGGTGCTGTGTGCTGTGAAAGGATATCGTTTGTATTGATAGAGGTTTGATTTTATTTTATTATGTCTTCACAGTGTCAGCAAAGGCATTGTGTGTTTTAGTCTGTCCCATTGTCCTTTTTGTCTGTTCGCCCAGTCAGATATTACTAGCACGATATCTCATGAACGGCTTCAACAATGTTGATAAAACTTATGTGGAATATTCACTATCCGTCATGGATGACCTCATTAGATTTTGGAGGTCAAAGGTCAAGGTCACAGCAGACTGTCAACGTCAGATCTTGTGAACACCATATCTCACTGAGCAATCTTGATGAAACTTATAGGGAATAGCCACTAGCCCCCTGCTGATGACCTGATTAGATGGTGGAGGTCAGAGGTGAAAGGTCATGGTCATATCTTAGTTTAATTGTTTGGTGGTGAAGGTATCCATTTGGATGCTGGAGCATCAAAGTCTATGTTCGAGATGTCATTATTCAGTAAATTGGACATCGCCTACAAAGTGTTATATGCAGGCTAACAGCTTGCCATTTGGACATTCTGCGTTGGGTTCTGTTAGTACTAGGCTGGGTGACCAGGCACACCTTATGATGTTCTAGTGGCTGTGCTATACTCTTGCCATGTCCACATGAATAGTTACATCAGCTGGTGATCGTTGGAAAGCTACATGGTGTTAGTTGGCCAGATTATTAGTCGATAACTGTTGTCAGCAGATAGTTAAGTTGTAATTATTTGTCGTGTAACATTAGCAGTTCATTATGTAGCAAGAGTCTAGCAAGTAGTTGATAAGTATTCAAATATCTTGGATGTTACAGGACCAGTTGTCAATCCTGCTGATTTCTCATCATCAGGTGAGTGTCATTACTCGTCCATTACTTACTGCCTGCTAGCATTACAAGGGTGTAGGATTTGTATAGCATTATAAGGATGTAGGATTTGTAGTTTCTTTGAACGTATGATAAGCAGTGAATTCCAGCAATAATGATGACCTTTGCTGACCATGGCAGTGGTTTGGCTTATCCTGAGGATTGTGTATGTGTGTCTGCATGCGATATTTGTGTCCTAAATGGATTGAGGTGGTTGTTGGTTATCACAGAGAATAGCTACTTTGTATGCTAGCTAATAAACTCGCCAATAGGCCAACTCTCTGACAGGCCAGTTCACCAGTAGCTAAAGTTCACTCGCCGAATTGTCAACTCGCAGACAGAAGTCAACTCGCGTCACAGCAAGAGTGAACTTGCGGACATGTCGACTTGCCAACTGGTCAGCTCAATGACAGTGAAGTCAACTTGCCAACGAGTCAAACACTCGTTATCAGATCTGCTGACGACCTCCTGTGAACCCTCTTCAGCTACATCAGTAGTACGTGTTTGAAGCACGCAACGTGGACACCCACAACGTTTGCATCTGTTGTCAGAGTATGCACACAATAATGACATGAAGGGCTGGCATCATCGCCTAAACACTGTTGCACATCGTGGTCATCTGCTCCTCTACCAGCTGCTGCAACTGCTTTTGATGAAGGGCAGTTTGTCTAGATGCAGGCGTGACTGTTGTCAGAAGGCAAGCTGCACCACCATCAACAATGAAAGTATAGGACATCAGCTGCAAGCTGGGTACACCATGGGACCACTACAAGGACAAGCGTCACATGACTCCTGTGTCCCTGTAGCCATCTGCAGTGTCCACGATGCTGAAAACTTAGCTGGAGTTAGGCATTCTGAGCTCGGCTTAGACGATTAGATCATAAATAATTCAAAAATAGAGATTTGCCATATTGTTTGCGTGGCTGGACACTTCCACATTTCTGTAACACAACAAAACTTTATATTAAAATTTTAAAGATCCTCAGCTTATTTATTTGCAGACAGAAATCACAGGACTTAGTGCGCACATCTGGTGGTCACTTTACTTCCATTTTTGTTTTAAAAAAGACAGATAAATGCACTTAACACATCAAGCAGACATCGGACTTCCACGGTTAACAATTTGGCAAGTTGATTTTTGTTGTCAGCGTGTTGCCTAGCCAGTGAGTTGTCTCAAATTTACAGCTGCTATTGGCAAGTTGACTAGTCAGCAGGTTGACTGTTGCTGTTGGTGAGTGGGCCATTGGATGAGTTGACTTGTCGGTGAGTCGACTTGTTTTGGTGAGTTGACATGTCAGCAAGCGGTCCATGTACTCTTCATATAACATGGAAATCTGGATCCTACCTTAGAGATGGGGTGACTTATAAAATCTTCAGCTCTTACTGCGCATAGTCAGCCATTGAAGCAGCTGCAAAGCTCTTGCTGATTGTCTAAACTGTCATTGTAGTCTGAAAAAGTTACAAGCAGTTTTATTTGAAAATCACTTAGCTTTTATCTTTGAACCTTTGATACTTTTGAAATTATTTGGATATATTTAGGGCTATAAATTTTTCACAGCCATCACAGGATTCACAAAATTTGCGAATTTGACCTACCACTGCGAATTCTTGCATTTTGCCGCAAAATGCTGCGAATTTGACTAGTTTTATTCATTGGCATCCAAATAACAGCATTGACTGTAAAATACAGGATGGAAGTGATAGAAATGTATACAGTTTTATTTTATACAATTTTCTTTACAACATGCAATTCAATATAAAACTGATTTTAATATGCTGACTGAATTGACATTATTCACTCACTGACCATTTTGATTTATCTCTAATTAATGTTTTTTGACAAGTTAGTTATTGAAAGCGAAAACGGTTTTGTAGTTTTTCATCTGAAAGAAAGATGAATTTAGCTCTCTTTTATTGCGATAATTAATTGCGACCGTGAATTCTCTGTGAATTTGGCGTTTTTTGCCACAAACGACAACAAATTTTCCTATTTTGGCTGGAAAAATTTACAGCCCTAGATATATTTGATTACAGAAGGTGATATTATTGCTTCATGAAACTCCAATGTATATGATGCATGTGTTAATGTGTGTTATCTGAACTGAACAGCGGGTGATAATTTTTATGGTAAGCATTTATTATCAATCTGTGTTGCATGGTTGCACTTTTTCACCACTAACAACAGATAATTAGTACAATGGATAAGCTCTCGTATTTTAACAAATTGTGCACTTTACAAGAAAAGCATGAAATGTTTATCATTGTTATTGCATGTCTTGATGTTTGTTTTCAGATGTCAGGCAGTTCAAATGTGCTTAATTTTGGAACCAAACAATGTTGAAAAATATTTAAGGCATAATTTCTAACTAAATTGACGATGTCCGTTAATTTGGTAATACTAGTGATCACCAGAATTCAAGGATATGCCATTAGGTCAAAATATTCAGAGTTGCGGGGAATAAAATCATACACTTTTAGTACATCATATCAATGCAGTTGAAATGAAATGGTTTTCAGCAAAATGTCTAGAAACTTCTTATGACTGAAGATTTATAGAAATGCACTTTTTTGGAACGGTTAAATATTTTGTGTAAATTAGCTCAATTTTGTTGCACTTACGTTTCCTGTGCAAACTCCTAGGACACTGGGATACTGATATAATGTTCAGTAGAGACTGCAATGACTGATGCGGATTTAGTTTGTTGTATTTTAAATGTTTTCGTAGTCGTTTGTCGTGTGTACCTCATGTATGAAATGATGTGATTTTTTTCCGGTCGCTCATCGGAAATTTAGCCTGATGAATTTTCTGAGTCTTTTGGTAAAAACATTTCATATTATTCCCGTGCGACATAGCATGGTATATGATATGGCTTGGTGTCCATCCATCCATTTGTACATCTGTTTGTCTGTCACAAGCCAGTATTTTGAATTGCTGATATATGATCATGCAACCAGTGCCACGTAGTAGCCTAGTGAATCTCCGTTTCTGTCACCAAAGATATTTTTATTGTTTATTCTGTATCTCTACAGAGATGTTTCTTTGATGTTTGATGATGTTGTGTTTTTGTCAGCTTCACTGTTTTGTGGCTTGAGGGCGGTAATTCGCCATGATTTATTTGTTGGTTTTGGCACTATATAAATTGTTTGTTTGTATACTGTACTTAACTTCATTCCTTACTTCCTTTCTTATACTTTCTTCCTTACTTATTAGGTCAACTCCGCTGAGTCGACCTAATAAAGTGGGTCTCAAATGTCCGTTCGCCCGTCCGTAAGATTTGATATGTGGGTAGAGGTTGATGAGTGATGCATGACGGTATGCAGTATGACCTGATCCAAGGTCAAGGTCATGAGCCCTTTAAAGTCTGAAATTCTGCCATTTGCAATGGCTATCTCCTCCCCCATTTATAATGGGGGGCTGGCAAATGACCACGGATTGTTAAATTAGGGCACAATACCTAAAGCTTATTGGGGCCGGATTTTTATTATTGTTCTAGTTTTTGTGTTACTTGACTTTGAAGTTGGCATTAAGTAGGAGTCGACTGTCAGTCCCATATGGGGCTAATTTATTTACTTTCTTACTCATTTACTTCCTTACTAATCTACTCCTACCAAGATAGACCCGGTTCCGTTTCCAGGCCGGAGATCAAGGAGGCGACCAATGCTGGCTATAATTTTTATGTGTTAATTTTATGTTGTAGTATATTTAGTTACGAATGCATGTTCGATTTTGTTGTGTTAGATTTAGTTTTTCAGTACGAAACCAAGAGATTGGCTGGGAAGAACGTCTCCGAAATAACCTATTTTGTGTCAGGTGGGACGTAAAACCTTAAATCAATCAGTCTAGGAAGTGGACGAAGTAAGCTGAGGGGTTGGGGCTGGTTAACTCGGTTTCACTTGGGATGAAGCTGAAGAAGAAGTACATTTGTATAGCACCTTTTCATGAGAACTCACCTGTAAAGCACTCAGAATGGGATGACCGTTAAAATTAAAATAGAGCTAAGTGTAGGTGTAAATGTGAAGTATGGTAGTATGCTTGTCGTTGGCTAGATAGGAGAGGAATAGACTGAAAGAATATAAACAGAAACACTGCATTGGTTGGGTTGTTATCTTTATTTTCATGTCTGTTAACTGTTGATGCACTGATTGTTAACTGTTGTTAATTATTTTTTCGTACACAGCAAATCAATACGGTTTGAATTGTGTGGTTAGGCATGAGTAAGGAGGTGGAGCATCTAATACTTGAAAATACAGAACTACTAGCAACCAAGTAAGTTTATTCTTAGTTACATATGATAAAATGGTAAAAACTGGCCAGTTTACAGCCAAGTGTAAGGGCAACAAAGTCATAGATCTAAAACGGCAAAAATCACTTTGGTGGGACTCCGCCTAGAACGTTAAGCACGCCCTTACCAGCGAAGTCATGTTTCAGTTGATGGTTCTGTTCCCTACCGGTATTGCTAGAATGGCCATTTATTACGTGATACAGTCACGTTCACAGCAAGTATGATTTTTGGCATGACTTCGCTGGTAAGGGCGTGCTTAACGTTCTAGGCGGAGTCCCACCAAAGTGATTTTTG
>Ga0209780_1001612_pt1 | contig 15113 bp, 10 predicted proteins | sample WorMetexBAHAMAS2_FD_187384 | JGI IMG/M metagenome (GOLD analysis project Ga0209780, IMG submission 187384) | Marine gutless worms symbiont microbial communities from Max Planck institute for Marine Microbiology, Germany - Inanidrilus exumae... | ecosystem: Host-associated > Annelida > Digestive... | reverse complement strand
TTATCAATGTGCAAAATTTGGTTGGAATCGATGCAGTAGTTTTGATAATATGCACGTTTTTCGATTTCGCAAGTTTGGCTTGAAAACGCCTATTCACGCCCCAAAATTGGGGGGTTTTGACCCCCTAAATGGGGAGCAATATGAAAAATTCCCCCAAAAGGCACATGCTTGCGCGAGACCGCGTCGTTTGAGCCATCATGCGTGAAAATCCGTCGACGGGTCTGACCTGTAGGTGAGTTCCTTTAAGAAAGGGTATAAATAAAAATAATTTTGGTTATATTTCACCCATGTGCCCAGAAGCCCCCGTGGACAGATATGCACCTAATTTGGCACAGCCATAGGGGTCGCCGACGTAATCACCTGTGACAAATTTTTTGGTGATCGGTTGAGGGGTGTCGATTCTGTGAGGGTCGAAAATTGCCCTTTCGCATTGACAAAGCCAGTGGCCGTTAACACAGTGCTGGCGCTACCGCACAGCCTGTGATTACATGTTAACAAACCACAAAATTACACAGTTACACTTCAGAGAAAAACTGGGTGCAATAAAGTAAGAAACAGTTGACGTGCTTCATATGAGTGCACAGACGTAGTTGAGAAACCAGTGAAGAGACAAACTGTTCATTTTGGATGTTACTTATTCATATTGAGCTGCTAACTTGATACTGTTAAAAAAATCAACCAGATATTATATAAACCCGGTAACGATTTCAAACTGGCAGTCCGTGGGGAGCAGCTATTCCATACTAGCTACGCCATTGCGCATAATAGGCCTACATCATTTCAGAGACGAGCCTTTCCATGCTGTCAGTTGCACACACCACTATACTGATGTGTGTGTCTGTGTGTCACAATGAAGTGTATTGTGTAACATTATTGAATTTAGTGACTTTAGTCCTGTTGTTTAATATACCACGGCAGTAGCAGCCACACGAGTTTACTGCGTTCTGTGCTATTTTTATCACTGTCGAACCTTTTCATTATAATAATTTATGCCTCCAGTCAAATCAATAACGAAAGTTGTAGTTTCGTAATAAACTGCCAACTGAATGTTACGACAAAATTATAACAACAACTGAGCTCAAAGCAGACTCTATTATACAAACATGAACAGTATACAATCACCGACGTCTGATAATACAATCACCAATAATAACATGTTAAAAACCAGATAATTACACAGTTATACACATCAGTAAAAAAACTAAGTGCAATACAATAAAAACAGTTGATACTGATGCTTAGTACGAGTCCAAAGACACTGCGTCCACTTAGTCTATACAAGGTGGACGCCAAGGTCACAATGAAAATAATCAACCAAAAATAATATCAGTTAGATGGCATAATACTTGTTCAACGACGTAGTCGGTTCAAATTAAACAGTGCGAAATGACACTCTCTGTCAAAGTGAAGCAATGAACTGTTTCTTCTAGATGTTACTTATTCAGACTGAGCTGCTAACTGCTGATATTATTTATAAAATTAGCCCCGTATGGGACTGACGGTCGACTCTTCACAACTGACGTCTCTGCCAAAAAACTAGGATAACATCAAAAATCCGGCCCGATCAAATTTAGATATTGTGCCCTAGTTTAAGAATCAGTGGTCAATTGCCAGCTCCCACTGTAAATGGCGGAAAAGTTAACTTTGGAAAATTGAAGGATTTCCAACTCTGAACGGCTCACGACTTTGACCGTAAATCGGGTCATACTGCATACCTTCGTGCATCACTCATCAACCTCTACCCACGTTCCAAATGCGGGTAGCGGTCGTATGTTCGTAATACGTACAATCGTACATACGAACATTTGAAACCCATTTTATTAGGTTGACCTAAAATATCAACCAGATATTGTACAAAACTGTTGGCCATTTGACGTGCAGGAAGAGTTGTTAAGATTCAGTGTAATGCAAAACGTAGGTAGAACATTTCAGCCTAACGTAATGAAATCCGAGTTACAGATAATCATTAGACAGGGCAGGTATCAAGTGTTTTTGTCCCCGTTGGATGATTGATTCAAGTTATAACAGCTCTTTCAATACAATTCAAAAATACATTTTACGATATTGACATTCAAGCTTTTACAGCACTATAAGTTTATAACTTCAGACACTGATCTAATACTGTAAACATAAACAAAAGTCTATATACCAGCAGAAAAATAACACCAACAAAACCGCATGTCAGTGACCACCAGACAGTAAGCCACACAGTAAAAGTACTATAGTGTTACACACCGAAGATAATGCCATGATGTTTGCCCTTCTGTGCTTCTGCCATCCTCCAGACTTGGAGAGTTTGAAAAATAACAAGTAAGTAAAAGCAACATAAGTAAAGTACAGAGTCTAAAAACATGGTACTGGCGTTGTTAAGTCAGTAAACGGAGCAACACCCTTTATGTCAGAGTCTGGTGTTGGACACAGGAAGATGAGGCCAAGTCACTGGTGAGGGTAAGTGCTCTGCGTTCCTTCAGTGCTTTGGAACTTTTCGTTGGGTAGAAGGAAAGACATCTGACCCATGTCACTAATCCCCATAGGTTCTCTTCCATAAGAGGTGGAGGAGGAACCACTGGGGAACCGGCTGACCCAGGTTCACCTGAAAAAACGGTCCTTAAACGGAAGAACTAGTAGCCGTGGTAATGTATGTAGCTGAGGAATATCAGTCGTGTAATTTGACTGAAGCAAAAACGGTAAAGAACGAGTTAAAATAAGTGCTCCTGGCACCAACGCCAATCATCGTGATACATGAAAGAGACAATGTATGCAAACAAACGTCATCAATACCAATCCAACACACCACACAACGCATATAAGTTGCGTAAAATACAACTAACATAATAATGGAATAATTGTCAATTACAGGATGAAACGACGTAACAGGCTAAAATCACATGGTATAGCCTCAGTGCAGTAACTGCATCACTACAACATTCACTCCACATCTAATGTTACTGGCAGAATATAACTTTGAGCAGCAATTCAATGAGCAGCAACGACATTGAACTTGTCGACCATGCTGCAGCATTCGAGACATTTTACAAAGTAAGTAACAGGTGTAACAACCGTATCATTATTTGTAATGCAATCTCAATCGGATGCATCTCTGGATTTGGCGCATGTGTTCCAACGTATCCACAATAGTCCCACGTGACACTTCCTGTAAGTGGTCCGTAACAACTTTGGTTCTCTATTGTATTTTTCATATATGCCCCTTGTCATTCTGAGGTGACTAGCACAGACTTTCTTCACATTTTACAAAATTAAACAATAATATACAGGCCACCGGAAAGTCAACACTAACCGGTATGATACAGTGTTGCAGTCAGACATACATTATACAAACAGAGCATGGTGCTGTGGAAAGTGGAAAACATAAGGTAACAGTAGCAAGCAAAAGCAACTAAGCAAGTACTCGACATATATACTAAGGGTCATGTTAGCAGTCCATGAGATATGTGTAACTAAACGTGGTCATATCTCCACAGGTGACAGGACAACATCACATGCAAAATTCCCTCTAAGCAGCACGACTGTGTATCCAAGCAGCTGTCATGAACCTGCTGCACGAGTTTAGAATTTTCGCGCACAGCTTATGAAATGAGTTTTTATTCCGAATAGGTCAAAATAAGAGCAAAAAGGTGTGAAAAGTTGTAGCGCTTTGTTTTCCAGATGTCATCTGTTAAAAGGCTTTACAATTCTGTTATCGACATTAAGATTTTAAACTGTGAGAAACATTTGCTGAGTAGTAGTTTTACCTGGAAATATTCGAAAGTGACAGTGATGGATGTGACTGTATGCTACAGGTTAAATTCAAAATTAAATAGAGTTAAATTTTATCAAACTGGTTTTGGGCATAATATTTAGCTTGCTTAGCCCTTCGACCTTACTGAGCAGACAACGTACACTGCTGCTCATACAAGCAAAAAATTAAACAGAACATTATCACATATAATTACAGTGCAGCACCTAAATGACTTGAACTGGTCCGACTACATAGCGGAATTCTAACTCGTCATCACATAAGGAAACATTTCTTTCTGCTAAATGTGTTCCTTGACATACATAAAGATTATACAATACTGGCAAAATTACAATTACATTAAATTTCGATTTATTGATTGAGTTAAGGTTTTGCGACACATCTGACACAAAATAGGTCATTTTGGAGATGCTCTTCCCAGCCAATCTCTTGGCTTAGTACTGAAAAACGAAAGCAAACACAACAAAAGCAGACATGCATCCGTAAAGAAATATACTACAACTTAAAATTAACAAAAAAACGGAATGGGTCCATTCTGGAAGGAGTAGATAGATAAGTCGGGAAGTAAACCAGTCAGGAAGTAAGTAAGTATGAAAGAAAGCATAAAAAAGTAAGGAAGGAAGAAAGTGAGGACGGAAGTAAATACAAAAGGCAATTTATATAGTGCCGAAATCAACAGATGAATCACAGCATGTTACTTCCCCGGAGGACATATGGGACACTTTAAATTATAAGTACAACAAACAAGCAATACAATCACAAACTACAGTCCCGACAACTCACAAACAAAAATGCTGTACAAAAAAAGTCATGCAAGTGATACAATACAAAATTACCACACAAGATGTCTGCCTATGGCAAATTAAATAAGTTGTGATTCTTAGTATGAACAGTAAACAAAATGTCAATATCACCGAACAAATCAAACACACAGTAAAGTTGCACAAAGTCTTGAACACATAAAAAGCAGCGTTAAAAGATGCAAATGTGCATTCAACGTTTGGTCTGCATCACCAGATGGCATTAATACAGACTGCTGAATTTCAAAACACGGTAAATTTGGGGTTAATCACCATATACGGGCAACAAGCATCACCAATTAAGGCGAAATCTGGCATGGAAGATGACAATATAAGTTCGCTCTTGCCAACCCCCATCACCAATGAAGGGGTGTGGCTATGGCAGCCCCCAAAATTCTAATTCGAAATGTAGCTATTCTGGTGGTACTTAAATGCCCTAAAGATGTCACATATAATTGCTGGTTTTAAAAGTTATCTTTCGTCGTCACTGAGAAGTCGTTATGACTAGAGTTATACAGCGCAGAGAGCCGTGGGCTTGAAACCAGTCAATCATGTGAGTTAACATGGAAAGATTAAGACGGCTTGGAAATACGGAATGTAACAATGACAATGATCAAACCGTCGGAGGTAAATGGAATTACACCGACGGTATGTCGGAGACATGGTACAAGTGAAAAGGTTTTATGTGTTCCAACAGGATGTACCACCACAATGGAGAAGGTGAATCAACTGTGAACCACTGACCCAGGTCTGCCTGTTAAGCCTTGTGTGTGTTTGTGCAGTTAGGTTGCAGAATTAACATTATGAAACGGCACAGTGCAATCACCCGTACAGTTCAGTTTTAAGTCATCAAACTAATGCCAAACCTCACACAAACTTATTTTATCACTGACAATAAATACATCCCTCAGCGTAATCAACGTAATGTCACACGAACTCAAGTTACAAATGACGGCTATATAATGTAAGCCGCTGCATATACACAACAGTGCAAAAAATTGGGCCACTGGCCACAGGGAGTCAACGAGACAATTAAGGAAAGCAGACTTTGCCCCCGTGTAGAATTCAAACACTGAGAAAAAAAAGAGATTTAAAACGTATTGTTATGTGCATTGATGACATAAATTCCCTTGTTTTATGGGGTAAAAATCTGAAACTCGTTCTGCAGTATCGGCTGACCGTGTATGTACATTCTACAGAGAGTACAGGATGTGCTTGACTGATCATTAACCACAGAGCACTGAAAGCTGTTACATTGACAGTTATACATGACACTAATAAGAAAGCACACACAGAGTTCAAACCTCCATCAAGACGCCACCTAGTGAACGCTAATATAGCACAGTGGCCGGTGCTCTCAGGTGACCGCGAAAAAGCTTGAAACCAGATCACTGCAGAACCCAATCAATCCGTGGTTTTGTTCCCAGTACCATGTCCTAACACATCCTAAAATTTTCTGAAAATTCATCCCCAAATTTTCCAGTACCCCCACTGACAAGGCATACTAACTGCCTCCATTAATTTCCTTGCGTCAGCATTTTGGTGGGCCGCAGTCCCCGTCACTACGTCCGTCCTGATCACCAACTTGGCACTCAATATACACGCAATGCACCGCAGACACAACAAACAGCACATTACGTCTAGACAACTTGGCGTACTAAACACCATGATGGAACTACAGCAGAATGATATGGAAACAGATGGAATGTCGGTATGGACAGTGTAAACTGGAGATTCTTTCAACCTTCTCCTGTCGAGAATCCCACTGAGTTGCCCCCATAACGTCCTATTCCCTCTTTATTATATACATCTTGGTGCAGTGCCATGCATGAGCAATGGTATAGTTTCATGGCTGAGCATCAGAATGGTCTAGCCACGGCTACGCTGTCCTAGACATGACATACGGCGCCAGGGACTGATAAGGTCCACTGATCCAGCATCATCAACTATCCCTTGAGATAAACGTGGCAACCCACCAACCCAGGTTCATGTAGATATCACAGCCAGCAACCCAGCTTGTATGTGTGGCTATGCCATACTGACATACTGTACTCAAGCCACATACGCACATTCCGCATTCTATAATTTGTTCTAGTCAGTAATCCACGATGTAGATATGATGGCTCAGGCCCGAGATACAGAGACGAGATTCGACCTGTACGAGGTCATGACGGAATGCAGATGAAAAAGTCTCACTGAGGCGCACAGCCGTTTGGAAGCTTCTCGGCCACTTCCTTCTTCTGCCTGAAGTACGCTTCAAATCGCACCAGTGCGTAGTCCTAACGTTCACAGCAACACACAGTCGTCAGCTGCATTTTAAACCACTCAGCAGCACCTATCGTCCCACTCAACCTGTGATATGTCATTTTGGACACGAACCTTTTCACTGGCAGTGACAACCGTACTCACACAACTAACGGAAACACATGCGAAGCAAAATGCATCCTCAAGTAGAAGAAGCCATCACCCATAAGAGTGCAACACACGCCGGCAACATTCTTGTTACTTGTGAGCTTTGACCTTTTGAACCGAAACAAGGTGTCGCCCTAACGAAACGTAACACTACTGCCCCGCCGTGGAGTGTTACAGACGACGACAGACGCCAGCGAGCATTACTAGTCTGGCCCACCTACACAAGTGTTGTATGCATGTTGAGGTTATGATTTGCGTTTGCCAGACCTAAATAAAGAAACTACTTTTACTTACTCAGGTATGTGTGTGGGGGGGGGGTCAGTAGTAAATGAACTTTCAGCACTTGGAACATTTCTGTTAAATTCTGGTTGTCCTAGCTGCACTGGTTTTCGAGATATTGTGCAGAAAGACAGACTGTCCCTGAGACAGCCGATGGCATGGGTAATAACCCTATCTGACTGTCAAAGTGTAATCCATAGGCAGCTCACACTGCAATATTTCTATCAGTCTAGACTGGTACAGATGAGAGTTTGCTGTGATAAAGATCACAAGTTCGTGATAAATGAGAAGATAAACAAGTACGCCCGTCTTCGGAGGACAGACATATATCCACACATGCCGATCGTATGTCCACATGCCGCGAGATTTCATGAACGGCACATCTCCACAATGAAGGCAATCAAGGTTATTACAAGTTGCAGGCGTTAGCCATGCTCTCAGACAAAAAGTTTTCTCTAGTACTGATATTGGGTAGCAAAGACAAAGGAAGCAACGTTCCTGCTATGAGTAGACAGTTAATGGATAAGAAAGAATTGAGGGAAAGTAAGTGATTTCCATAGACGGCATCAGGAAGTACATCTGGACACGACAATGATCCCAGTGATAACTGCTAAACCCTGGTTCACCTGGAAAATGATGTGACAACAGTATGTTTATACTACATTCTAGGTTTAAGATCTTCTGCCTCAGAAACCAATAATATATTTTACAAGAGACAATATCATGGAATTTATAGTCCAAACCGTTCAAGTAACATTTCTACCGATAACTGGTTTAAAATTTGAGAACGTTATTACAGTGCTGACAATATCGCGAGAAGATAATACGAGGATGAAGTACATACAAGATAAGCAAACTGGATAGTTGAGATGTTCGACTGAACGATCGCCCACAGACCCCACAAGAAGTGCGACGCCAATGCATATGCATTTGCCTCCAGTAAGATCTGTTCCTCGACGACGCTGCAGTCTTCTTTTAAGTCTCCAGCGTCCCACGTCTTCGAGCAACCATTCACAGTTATTGCCTTCGATGCTGAATCTACGTCCAGGTATGCTCGAACGAACACCAGCTGCCATCACAGCATGCGCACAGTTGCCTTATTTTGACACACAAGCACATCCAAGCTCGCCAATGTGCAAGCGCATCTTTTCTGGTTGGTACTAAGCAGCGCCTTTCCACATAGAAGTTATATCGTGTCCATAGAATGAAGACTATGAGAAATCTACTACTAATAAACAGCATACTGAAACTAGAAGGGCTCAGTACAGTGCATACCTCCCCCATCAACATTGACATTTCAAAATTTAATCACCTCGTCCCCAGTGGCCAAGGGTATGACTGGCCAAGTTTGGTGCCAATCAGACTTGAATTGCCACCAGGAAGTTGTTCACAAACATATCTATAAATATACCTCTATATTTACCTACATGCCGATGCCAGTGAAAAAATAACCTCCCATCACCTTCGGTGGGGGAGGTAGTGAACTATAGAAACCACAGGATGCTCCAACATCCACATGACTGCCTTTGCCACCACACACTTGAACAAAGGGGTGAACTTGACCTCTGACCTCCGGAATCTAATCATGACAAACGTATGAATGGACGTATAGATGAACAGACGTATGGGACAGCCTAAAACACAATGCCTTCACCCTCATTGTCAGGTGGAAAGGTATAAAAAGCGTCAAAATGCAAATTGTCAACTTGGTGCAAGAGGAAAGACAGGACACAGGTACTGCTGTCTTGATGACGAAATAAAGATGTGTGTGATGGGTTGTTTCAACCAATCACCTGACTATGGTGCAAACAAGCCAAATCAATAGTTACTTGGACAAATAGCAAAAACCAAAATGACTGAGTTCAGGTTTTACGTTCTTCCCAGCCAATCTCTTAGCTTAATATTAAAAACGAACAACATAACGAAAGCAAACATGCATCCGTAACAAAACATACTACAACATAAAATTAACACACACAAAACTAAAGCCATGATTGGTCGCCTCCTACGACCTCCAGCCTGGAAACGGAACAAGTCTATTCTGGAAGTAGTAGTTAGATAAGTCAGGAAATAAACCAGTAAGGAAGTAAATAAGCAAGAAAGAAAGCAAAAAGGAAAGAAAAAAGTAAGGAAGGAAGAAACAAACAAACAATTTATATAGCGCCAAAATCAACACATGAATCACAGTGCATTACTGCCACGGAGCCCGTACAGGCCGCAAAACAACTTAACCAAACAAAACCAAACTAACCTTGCTTTGACTAAGTAACCTTGCTTTGACTGCCTCTTATGTCTATTCTTACAAAAAGCGACAGCTCCATCAGCTTTTTGCAAAGCAGCAGTAACGTAAGACACCTACCTGCTGCTCGTGGGATGGATAATCCTCAAGCCTTGCAGTGAAGTATGGAAACTCTTCATAATCATAGCAGTAGCACCATTCACAGAAATGGTTTCCAATGTCAAACCCTCTACACACAAACATGCTCATTGATAAGCTAACAGGTCTTCAGAAACTATCACATACAGTGCAGTAATCAGGTGAATGTGGCTGTGGCATTTGTCTCCTCTCACATACACCGCAGTAACTGGGCCATTTGTCTCCTCCTGCATCACTATCAGCACCTAACGACCATGACCACAGTATTTTAATGACCAATGTCCAGTTAAACCTGGCTTACCAGCAACCCCTTGGGTTGTTCCTTCACTTTTCCAGTACAAAACCTTTGAAAAAACTTTGTTTTCCTTCTGCATTTGTTCCAAACTCGCATACTGTATCCTTCTGGCAAAGAAAAAACTTTTCGTGCTCTCCTTTCTACCTGTAGTTGCAGTGTCTCAGTGGTCTAGTGGTAACATGCCGGTGTGAGAGGACCCAGGTTCGAATCTCACCGCGGGCAGTTGTTTATCACGACAGCCACTGCGATATACAGCCTTGGGCATGGGCTGTACACCCTTACTGCAGTACCTAGGCCGACTCAGCCTTCCACCCTCCGTGGGACGGTAAAACAAGTATCTGCTCTTGGGCTGAGTAATAATAAAATGGCGACAGTGGATGTGGACGGTAGCTGCTATTTCTTACTGGCGGACTCGCAGTCCAAGTCGGTTGGCTTGATCTGAGGGTTGGCGGCCACCTCGGCGCTGAGTCTGCATTCATCAAATGAACCGGGTGAACTCTCGCAATGGCTTTGCCATGATGACAGCACCATAAATATCATCGTGGTTATTATTATTATTATCATCATTCAATGACTGCTCTGTCTAATTTCATATATACTTCCATTACTAAACAGTGCCTGACCCAATCAAGCCTTGACTGACAATTCTGTGTGTGTGTGTGTGTGTGTGCATGTATGCAAGACATGCTCCATGTGTCCAAACATCTCTGTCTAGCTTCCTGAATTAACATCTTCAATACAATGATTCTCTAACACTAGCAAAAACGTCAGGAAAATGCATGTAAAACAACTGAGAACAGTTATTGGTCGTAATCGCTTTATTCTACAAAACTGTTTACAATCACTGCAAACCACATGTGCACATAAATACATAACTAAATATCAATACAGTAAATATCAATACTATGTTCCAACCTGTAGTTGTAGCTAGAATATTCAAAGTCAATTGGTTGTACGTGCCAACACGACTTACTCTCAACATACAATACGTTACCTGAAAACAATTTTATCAGCCTAAAACAGCACTGATTTTTCTGTACACTTAAATAATCATTAATCACAACTGTCATTTCAGTTTCATGACACGGTTGCTGTTAAAGCAAGTATAAAACCCATTACTCAGAAAAAGATGGCGGCTAAGCACAGACAGAGTTAAGGTTTAATGTCCCACCCTACACAAAATAGGTCTTTTCAGAGACGTTCTTCCCAGCCAATCTCTTGGCAAAGTACTGAAAAACGAAAACAAAGCAAACATACATCCATAACAAAATATACTACCGCATAAAATAAACTAAAAAAACTAGAGCCAGGTCTGGTCGCCTCCTATGACCTCCGGCCTGGATAAGGAGATGGCGTTCTCTGGTTTCGACGCTTCATGAATTTGTCACTTACTTATCTAGACGCATACCCACTTACTTACAGCCCCGGGACACACACGGGGTGGCTAAGCAGAGAAAAATAAGCAGGATAAATAAAAAAAATTCCATAAGACAACCGCACTTTGCCTCCTGTTATTTTTGTATCCATGGACTACTGCTCTGAAGTCATAACAGGTTGTGCTCAAACCACAAAAGGCCAAAAGTGGGAATTTTCGAATACTGCTGCAGTGGGTCGTTACTGGCCAAATACAGGTCTTCCTGTCACCTGACCGACAACATGATAGTACTGAAAAAACATCTGCAATGTTAAAAAATTGATAAGCTGATGATAACTATCCGTGATGTGAAACTACTGTTGAAAATAAATCTTTACAATGCAAATATTCAAAACTGAAGACCAGCAACAACAGTGAAGTCAATGACTACAGAAACATCCTCATCAAATGTGGCTTTAAAATCACTGAATAAGAATGCCACTAATCTGCACCTTCTTGTAGATCATTGTGACAAAAGACGACTGGGGAATGTACCAATGACAACATGTTCCTAGATAAACACAAAAACATGCACACATTCAAATATTTATACCTTCTTTGGTGCAGCACTGATGGGAAAATCTCATGCACTAAACTTGTGAAAAGTAAGTAAAGTAAAGTATAAGGTACTTATATAGCGCATTCTTACGGCCTAAACAGTCACAAGGCGCTACAGAATTGCACATGTTAACGGGATCACACAGTTTTTAGCTGCCACCTACGAACATCCTGACTTTACTCCGTAAGCATTCACCAGATGGCACCACCCAAACGATGTGGCACACATCCACTATAGCTTACTACTCAATTTATCGACCTCAAAAGGATGAAAGGCTGAGTTGGCTGTTTACCTACATAAGTGGTCAAACGTCAGCTGCTATGTATATTGCAATTATATTAAGTGCCAATAGAAATAACTAAGCAGCATACACCTTACTGTCAACAGATTTCGCTAGGCAATCCAAAACACAAAATCCGACGTAACTCACTTGACCAATGCAATACATTAACACTGCTATACATTGTCAAATATAATGCACAACTTTAACGTGCTGCGGCGACAGTATATCAAAGAAAGAGAAACAAGACAACACCGAAGGCACTGTAGCTCAGAAGCAAGGCCATACGACAGCAGTTTGTCAAGTTTCATCTGTTGATCAGCTCGCGTGTCATCAAACGACACGTTATTCAATGCCTCATCCAAGTACCTGCCAAACATGATAATAGTAACAACTGGCTACAACGTTTCACGTGAGAGAACCATGCACCGGGTGTTTTCTTACATGTAACACAGAATGATAAAACAGAACACCTTTGAACATCACATACACAACACGAGTTCACACCTTAGATATGATGACTCAGAATCAAACTCGGATGACCATGACAATTAATAGTTGTACTAATTAGCATCGTGATGATTCTGGGTTCTTAATAAATGATCAATTTTTAACAGAGTCACGACTCCGATACAAAAACTTTTCAAGATCCTGGGTCTCGACTGATACTCCATTTGGAGGCAACTGATCAAAGCAATTCTATTCAAGTGGCTAAGTAACTAAATCTTGAGAGATTTACATAAACAACTGACAAACCTCTGCTGGGCGATTTGACAAATGCCATATAATTTTTTTTAAATATTAAATCAACACATTTCTGTAACGCTATAAACACTGTAACTTCAGAGGCGGAAATGGTCAGATTACAGAGGATGCCGTTGTACATGGAAAGCACTACGAACTATACCTGGTCATAGTGTCAAACAGCCATCTCGGCTGTTTGACCATTGGCATGTTGAGTTGATGAAACAGCGCCATCACTTTGGCACACGCAACCGACACTTCGGGATCTTGCAGTTCACGAGTGAACAGGTGTCTTGCCTGCCACAAACCATCAACAACTAGTCACCACCAGTCTTGATGGCTCTCCATTTTGGAGAACATTTTGTCCACAGCTGACTTCCGACGCAAGTTTGGTGGAGGAATGTTAGCCAACACTGGCAGCCATTGGGTTTGTGTGGGACGCAGACATCCTGAAATAAGCCGCATGGTACGGTGTAATTGAGAGTCAATCATGTTTGTGTGACTGGATCTTGACCATACCGGGCAGCAGTATTCAGCAACGGAGCAATAATGAGCCAGAAATGAGATGCTATTTCAATTCATCACAACCTGTCATCAGCCTCATACTGGTTATCGGCATGGCACCGTGGTAGAATGCCCGTCTTTGACCGATGAATTTTCCCTGTCCCACGCTCGACCTATAGCTGACTGGTGACCACTTATGTGGGTAAACCGTCCGCTGTAGGTCAGCCGACAAGGCCGACACAGCCTTTCATCCTTTTGGGGTCGACAAATTGAGTAGTGACCAACTTTATCGGATGTATGCTGGTCGCGCTGTCTGGTGCGTGTTCACAAGGTTGAGCTGGTGCAGTTATCAATCGCTACGTACCTACATGGGAGCTTTACATATATAGATGAAACATTTGATGTCTTCTGATTGACAATAACAATGGGTCACTTTATCTTTCGCTAAAACCTTAGTCTAAGACCAAAAGTCCAGTTTAAGACCTAATTAATGCAAAACGTGAAGTGACGCTAAACTTCGGTCTGAGACGAAACCAAACTTAATCTGAGCAATCCGGTCTCAAACCAAACCGTCCTGTATTTAGATAGGCAATTATCACTAATCTCTTAGAGTTAACACTTTAATCTAAAACCAAATCACTTCATCTTTCGCTTAATCTGAACTCTCTAAAACCAGGTTTTAGCCATTCAGAACTTCAGATTAAGTTGGTTTTAGACTTAGGTTTTAGACTTTAGTTTTAGCGAAAGATAAAGTGACCCAATGTCCTGGTTTTTGTGCCACGCTTTAAATTAGTGATGTGAAACGACAATCGGTTTACTGATAATCGCTTTAAAAACCGATAATCGGTTTCAGAAATCAAAAAAACGATTATTGACTTTTTTACTCAACTGTGACTGTTTATTTTGCGATGAATGAAATAAATCTGTAAAAATAGTACAGTCAACGGTAATTATGGTAAGATACCTGCTAACACATTTTAATGCCAGCTATAGGTCTTTCAATGTAATTGCGAAAAATACGTAATGTAGTCCATCAAGTAATGCCAACAGAGGACTTTGCATAGGCCTGGCCTGTGCGGCATTCATCTGTAGTTTCAAATAATAATGACAAGCCTTGCTCACACTTATCAGAGCTCTAATTATCAGCAAGGTCGACTACTGTTGCTCAGTGCTGGTTGGCGTTCATGGTCACCTTCTGGACAGACTTCAGTCTGTCCTCAACGCCGCCGCATGACTTGTCTTCTCAGCCAGGCGTTCTGAAGACATCACGCCGCTCCTGCGCGATCTCCACTGGTTGCACGTCCCAGAGCGGATACGGTTCTGCCTCTGTGTTCTGACGTTCCGCTGTCTCAACGGCACAGCTCCGTCCCACCTCGCTGACAGTATCTGCCTGGTAGCTGACGTCGAGGGCCGCCGTCACCTGCGCTCGTCGGCCACAGCAACTCTGATTGTCCCGCCTGTCAGGCGATCAACCCTGGGTGACCGATCATTCTCTGTCGCCACTCCACGGGCATGGAACAGTCTGCCGTCAGCCGTACGGGCTGCATCATCACTCACCACCTTCCGACGAGAACTGAAAACATTTTTTTTCACTCGAGTTTTCTGGACCACTAGTTGCCAATTCACTGTTTCCTATTATGTTTTATGCCTGTATCTTATTGACTGTGTAAAGTGCCCCTGCAGCGTTCTGCG
>Ga0209780_1001611_pt1 | contig 15114 bp, 8 predicted proteins | sample WorMetexBAHAMAS2_FD_187384 | JGI IMG/M metagenome (GOLD analysis project Ga0209780, IMG submission 187384) | Marine gutless worms symbiont microbial communities from Max Planck institute for Marine Microbiology, Germany - Inanidrilus exumae... | ecosystem: Host-associated > Annelida > Digestive... | reverse complement strand
GCTTAGAATTTGCGGATAAAATTTTGATATTTGCTGTTTTAGAACGGCGGCTTTTACAATGAAGAAAAACTGAAGCCAGTTTTTGTTTTTATAATATTAATAACAGCGGTTAGGCCCGCGAATGAGTTTTGTTTCTTCCGTGGTATAACAACTTGTTTTAAAACACGTAGTTACCTGTTTTCGGCAGTGGCAGATTCAGGATTCTGAGAATGAAAGAGCGGATTAAGGAATCTGGGACCGAGCGTGCAGCAGGGTCCGGGAGCGGAGCCCATGGTGGGATTACCGGCTAAGATCTGGAAAACGGAGACTGGAAGCGGAGCGCCCAGCCGCTGAACAGTTTTATTTATCTAATAGCCGACGATGCCTCCAATGTTACAATATTTTCAGCCAAGAAATGAATCAGGCTGACCTAGCACGTCAAGAATTGAATTTGAGATATGGTTGCCGTGTATTCAGCAGGTAGGAACGGCGGCGGGCACTCGTCCACGTCCAAAGGTTCGTCATCACGACCGAGCCAGGCCGACCCAGTCACATGCCCCATCGTGCCGGGCCGCGAGACCGTTATCGAACTCAACAAAGGATTCGAACCACTCGGCATCGACGTTATCGGCGGATCGAGTACTTGCCTGGTACTTTCCATCACTAATTGCACTGACCTTAGTTATTTCGTCGAGCCGATGGAGCTTCGTTTTTAAATACTCCATGTACGTTACTTTTTTTGCACTTAACGACCGCCTCAGCTTTCGTCGAATACCGTAATTGCCATACAGACCTTAGCGAACATTACGTGTATATCGCTCGCTTCAAGATTCTGCAAAAACGGCTGCTGAACCGATCGAGATGCCGTTTGTGGGGAGCTGACTCATGTGGGTCCAAGAAACCATGTATTAGATGGGGTCAAAATTGGACAAATCCATTCGCAGCCGCGAGGGGTGACAAGACGGCGATGCGGCCTTTTGCCAAAATACTTTGGACATTTGTTATTATTAACCAACTGAGCACATTATACGGCGACATCTTTTTTAAGCATAGATAGCTTCCTACGCCCACTGCAACAAATCACGTGACCATGTAGACCCCATGGAGAAGCTCCGCCTTTGTCGTAAGCTCAGCTCAGCGTTACATCATCTGGCAAATTATTAGTAGAAATGAGACTAAACACACGGTGTCGCCCTGACGGGACGTAACACTACTGGCCCGCCGCGTGCTGCCCCTGGTGAGTTACGTTTCGCCGTGGAGTGTTACACACGCCGACAGACGACGACAGACGCACAGCGAGCAAAACAATACTGGCCCACTGCATTATGTGTAGGCGGGCCAGTAATAAGCACCACGTACGACTTGACTCGTTTAGCGGTATGTTCCGTACGTTCGCAAGCAGTGCAGTGCATTGCAATTTTAGTGTTTTCTTTTCTTGATAATAGATTGCATGTCAACGACAGCCCTTCATCGTCTTCTCCATAGTGATTGTGGTGATGAAACCGATGCATTTAAGTTTTTATTTTTATATGTTGCAGTGATGTCGAAACCCGCGCAGTTTTTTAATACATATTATTTAGCTATATCCGTTCGATTTTGTTAAAACGTATCGATATAATGTACATGATTACGTAGTTATTAGCTTACAGTTTTGGACGCACCATGATTTCATCGTTATATACGTTGCAGGGAAGCATAGTGGTGCACGAGATATTTGAAGGTGGCGTGGCGGCCGCTGACGGCAGACTGCAAGTCGGAGACCAGATACTGGAGGTAGAACCGTCAACCTTTCAACTCATGTCTACATAACACAGGCATAATTTATGCTATGACGTTTATGGCGGAGAGATCGTTAACAGTATGCGGCCGGGTCTGGTCACAGATTCTCCGACTTGGATGGGTCGGTCGGATTCGTTGTAAAATATTTCTAACAAGGCAATCATAGATCTCAGACTTCGTCGCCCGCGGTATGCAATCGCACCCTTAACTCTATATAATTCCTTAACTAAGTCCCATTAACGCTAAATGAACTTCGCTTTCCTACGTCCATCAATATATATTTCTTTATTCGGCAACATACACCGTTGCCAACTTGCCATAATGACAGTGACAACGGCGCCGTGCGTTTCCGTAATTCTTCCCATTAATCGTCAGTTTTTTTCCGTTCCTCTTTTAGTTTAGTTTGCGAGTAATTTGGACACAGTCACAATTATGCCGTTTAATAATCGTAAATTGAATTCTTCCGACTTTACAGTAAAGAAGAAAATTTAAGCGTAATCGGTCCTTCGTAGCGAAATTCATACCGCTGTACGGCCCATGCAATGCATTGTCAATGGAAAAGAAAACCCCCAGAATTGCCCCTTTCCCTTGGGGTTGCTTCACTCCGCCGGAGGAGGACCGACACACACACACACACACACACACACACAGACGCGCTCATTACAATACTTCGCAGTTGATAGTAATAAATGTGCAGTTTGTTCCTGGTGTCAGGAAACTGATTAACCTTTTTAGTGTAGTTGTTAGGCTTAACTGTCGTTATGACTGATGCATTAAACCAGATTTCTACTATCATTCTAGGGATATCTAAGTTGACATCTGCTGTTCCATTAATTTTTAATCCTTTTTTCGAGATCAAAACTGCAGTAGATTTGCGATTATTGGAACGTCGTGCAAAACCGTTCATGTCGGGTTGGGTGCCGAGTTTCATTCTAATTTGGGTCGGCTCGTATTGGGTTACCTATGCTATGGGTCGGGTTGGGCGGACCGTCGTCTGTGTGTCCAGGCGAACGGCGAGGACTTCCGGAGCGAGGTGACGGACGAGTGGGCGACTGAAGTGCTCCGTCAGACGCCTGGTGTGGTGCGACTGACCGTGCTACGTGACGAGACCCTGGCCATCCTCTCTGACGACAAGGACCTCTACGAGGTGTTCACCCTCGACCTCGTCAAGAAGCCCGGCAAAGGTCTCGGCTTCAGCATCGTCGGACGTCAACACGACAATGGCATCTACGTCTCGGACGTCGTGAGTCCAACGTTGTCCAGTCCTGCTCAACAGCCAGTCCGCAGCTTCCTTTTTGTGCTCGGGACATCCTATTTGCTCTGATATTTCGGCTGTCTCAAACTCTGTGGTGGTCCGACTCGGGCAGGATTCGCCGGACAGCGGAGACCGCTACATTCTATACCGCGTCTAATTACTTGTGGTTTTAGTGATGCGTTGGCTTAAATCCTACCCGTTTCACAAATCCTTCCCCCGTAGTTTCACTTCTCTTTGCGGACTGCCTTCGCGGACTATCACCCGGATCGTTTCTTATACTAGCCGGTTGTTGTTTTTTTCTTTATTATTCCGTATTTGGCGCAGTGCGCTAGATTAAGCCGGCCATTTCATCAGCTTTTGAGCGCACGTAAATATACTGTACCGTATCATATCGTGTCATATAACATTGGAATGTGGACGGCCGTGGCCCCCTTTGGCTTTTGCTTATACTTTCACTTTGTTCATTTTTTTCTGTTGACATGGTTCATGAATGTGTCTGCTATATTTGAAGCGCAACAATCCCCCGCGATGTCTGAAAACGTTCCTCCGAGAATTTTGTACTCTGTGAACGTATAGCCCATTGTATGTCACTGCGCCCCTATCATCCCATGCACAAGCCCCCATTGGCCCACGGTATCACCACCTATCACAGCGCTACCAGCCCCAGAATAAAAACATGTAATGCTGTACAAATTGTGTACACATGATGCGACATGAATTAGCCATTGGCGGACTTGTAACGATTCCAGCATCTACGAAGTCCGAATCCAAGTCCACTGATGTCCAGTCCGAGTACTAGTCCGCGTCCGAGTGCGAGCTTGAGTCATCTTAACGTAACAACAAGTTCAACGTTTAATGTGCTATCAAGTGCATGACCATATTGCATCATTACAGTTGCATTTCAGAAATACCAGCGACAATAATATTTTATCTGACAGCCTGTACCTATTTGGTTGCATAAGAATTCCACCGTGGCTAAAAGGACTCGATTTTAGGACGGCCGAATCCGAGTCCAGCAAAACTGGATCCGAGTACTACAAGTGTGGCCATTAGCCAGTGTGAGTGTAAAGAGATGCCACTATTGCTTGTCCGTACGTAATCTCTCCAAATGATGACCGATTTTCAAAATTCCTCTACCACAAGACTCATCGGTAAATTTCTGTTTAAGTCGTCATAAAAGATTTCGCCACAGAGAACAAATGTCGCTACACTAACTTGTGAAATATTTGGCATCTTTATTACTCTCATTGACCAATGCGTTGGTTTTCGCTGCAGCATCCTGTTGATAATTGACAGTTCGTGTGCAGATCAAAGGAAGCGTGGCTGACGTTGACGGACAGCTGGTTCCCGGAGATCAGATCTTAGTCGTCAACGGTATAGACGTACGCAGTTCACAGCAGCAGGAGACTGCCGCCTTGCTCAAGGTCCACTATTGTCTAATGTCTGTATCGTTACTGCCTCCAACCAAGAACATTATAAATAAGACACTTGCAGTTTTCCCTTTTATTTAGCCAGCCCGGCCTGCCTCTGGCTGCCGAAAGTTTTGTGCAACATGCGCCGATGTTACTTTCGTTGTTTTTAACGGTTCCGCTGGACACCAACTGTCTCAGAATGCAGTGTACTGGAGTGGACCGATCTTAACAAATTTTCAGGATATGTACACGTATGGATTGACGTGATCAGTCTGACCTTCTTTTCGCGATCGCTCAAGGGACGTTGGTATGGTAACCGATTTTGGCGCGAATCTGCGAAAATGGCATACCCCACCGTCATTCTGTGCGCTGGCATTCCACAACGAATGAGAGAATCGAATCGTGTATGCATGAGTTAACACCGCCGATGATCACTCTACGTCCGTTAAAAATTTGGTAAACTTTGGTCCAGTAACCCTTGAGTTTTGCAGGCGCGTTTGCGCCGGGCGGGCTACACGCTGGGCTTTGCCATGCATTTCTAGTTATTGACTACTCTAGTGATACAGGTAGAGCATTTGGTCGGGTGTGTCTGTCTGGCCAATAACGTTTGAACTGAATGACCTCTGACTTAAACAGTTGGCGTGCTGGTTCAGCATGACTGCATCTAGGTCACATTCGAAGAGCACAGGTTCACAGGTCAAAGTTCAGGGGGTCACATGGTGAAAATATTCCTTTTATCGGCTATGAGTGCACGGTACGTTACAAGACGAGACGAGCTGACCGTGGCGAAAACGTCAACATGGATTCAAACTTTATATATAAGTAGCAGCCAGATAGTTGGTTGTTTGTCGAGTTCATTGTGCTAAATCGGTCGGTGCGACCTTTAGTGAAGGCTTTCTAGTTAATTATGCAGCAGATGCGTGAATGGAGTGAATATTCAGCGAGTCGCGTGCATGTATGTAGACGCTGATGGGGCGTGTATCGCTGACTGTCGGGCGCGTACGCTGTCTGTCAGTGTCGTCATCAAGTTCCAGTCTTGACGTCACCAGTGACGACCCGCGTCACGTCAATGACGTAAACGTCGACGTCATCGACGTCATATCAAGTCGACACAAACTCACCGGTGACTCAACGTCTTTCTCTCGCACGCCGTTTCACCGTAAAAGTAAAATCGGAATCTAATGAGGTCATCAGTGGGGGCTGCTATTGGTTATTTCCTGTAAGTTTTGCCGAGATTGCTCAAGTAAGTCATCGGAAGACACGACAGCTCACAGAGTCTATCCACACACGCAGGGAGGTCAACTGTATGAACAGAGATGGGGGAGCCTACAGCCTACCTACGACCTATGACCGTATTTTGGTCACGTGTTCATCGGCAACGTCACGTGACCACATGCCTGATGAAGTTCGCCGTTATTGTCAATTAGGTATAAATTTTACGTTTCGGTTGTGTAACATGAACGTAGTTATCAATTTAATCCAACCTAATGAACGTTTACAAACATTGCTCAAGTAGTTTATGAGATATGGTGTTCACAATATTTGCCCTCGACGGCCTGCTGTGACCTTGACCTTTGACCTCCAGAAGCTAATCCGATTATCAGTGGGGGCTGATGAATTTTCCCTGCAAGTTTCATCGAGATTGCTCAAGCTCGTGAGATATCGTGGTATCAAAATCTGTCCGGACGAACGAACGCGGCAGAAACGCGGGAAAAAACAATGCCTTCGCCGACATTGTCAACTAATTAAGGCACAGTAATATATATGTAGTAAAAGTAGTATTTTAATGCGTTTCTGTTACAAAAGTCTGTGTATCATACATACAGGATCTGCGCATTCTCTCGTAGGAAATTCACAACTTTTAGTGATCACATAGACGTCAAGTGCATAAATTTGTGATGATTCACACTTAAATCGCGTACAATAATTGTAGTTTGTTTCTTTGTCGTGTGGATGCAGACGTAAAAACCCACTGACATGACGTCATATCATTCGTCATCCAACAGCAATATACCCTACGCCATCGGGAGTCCCGGAGTGACACGATTTGGTCACGTGTCCTGTCATGGACGTCAGTGATTGGCAGTCGACAACGACGTCAGCATCCGTTGCTTGGCAACGTGACGTCTACGTGTCAACTAACTCCATCCATTTAGCAGCTGCTTATACTTGCTTGCAGCCGCAGTGTCAACGTTTCTTTCGATACTCTCAAAAATGTAACATGTCAATGTCTGTCGTCAAAATTAATACAGCGAGCTCTGTTTATTTCAATCGACATAATGCAATTTGCATGAAGCGTTTGAAGAAGCTGTTGGCATTTAGTGGCATTAGCCTTAATGATGCTAGCTTACTGCTCAAAAAGCTTGTAATGTGTTAAAATGCAATAGCTAACAAGTTGCTAAAGTTCATGCATCCGGAACATTGCGAAAATGGTCGTCTATGGTGTGGTCATTTCAACCCAACATCAGGTCAACAAAATTCAGAGCTGTGATAAGCTTAGTAGGCCTACTGTAAAAGCACTCACAAATAAGATAGGCAATTTGATAACGCGATATGGTTTCTCGAAGCTACAATGGACAACTGCCATGTCTTGCGTGAACATTTTCCGGCAATCCTGCATTTCGGAGATCCCAATCGGTTTGGACCACATTCCACACATTCCACGGAATTACCATGGAAAACATTCCATGGAATTGCCATAGAAAACGTTTTCCATGTTAATTCAATGGAATGTTTTCCGTGATAATGCTATGGAGTATATGGGACCCCGAAATGCAGGAAAGCCCATTTTCCTTCGGTGCTTTGACACCGCTGGTTGGGCAAGAGGAAGGATATCACGCCTTTGAAATCCTGCTCCAATCACCCCAAATGTTCTGTTCTTGGGGACTCGGTCCAGAGAATGTCGATCAGACAAAAGCGGAGTGTGCGTGCGTGTGTGTGTGTGTGTGCATTTTAACTTGAGGTTTGTTGACATTTGTTACTAATTGCTATTCATCGAATCATCGCGTTGTTTTGCTACGTCGTTACTGTGAAAAGACAGCGCCTGACTGCTTTGTTTTCACCGCAGATATGGGCCTAAACGTGTAAACTTGACAGACAGAAATGTTATTCAGTCTACTGCTTGAAATGTGTTGAGCTCACGTGACCCGATCTCATACATAGGTTATGTACTAGAAATTTGGAGCACTAGGTGCTAGACAGTTACTTCCTATCTTGCATGCCAAGCGATTTGCATATCTACGGCATTGTTAACTCAATGCAGGCCTATTGTAACACGGAGTTGTGCCGCATACACATAAATTCTTTATTATCACGTTGCAGGCAAACTAACAAAGGCGGTCAAGTATACAGTCGTAGACAGCAATTTCATCTCCGGTGGCGCTATCCGGCGAACTCGATCAAATATAGCGTTGTGCTTGATTCTGGCCCATTGGCCCCATTATGTGAAAACATGATGTCGTCCACAGAATCGGAAGTACATAACGTATTGCACTGTCGTCAGAGGATGACCAAGCCACGGCCACAGATAACACGTACATTGTGTGGTATTTGGACACGTGTTTTTTTGAGATATGCGATCTGATGGACAGACAGACAGAAAGACATACAGACACGCTGAACGCAATACTACGCACCCCTACCGGAGGCGAAGTAATAAAATTGTAGACTATAACGAATAACGATGAAATTTCAATGGCAGTGTTGCAGTGTGTTGAGTTGTAACAATTAGGCTAAGCTTCAGCAACAAATTCAGCAACAAAAGTCTCAGCCCTACGCGTAGTAGCCTACTGTCAGCAAAATAAATATTCTGAAGGATTCTTGCCTTGTTAGTTAAACAGTTTTTCTTGTCATGGAATTCATAATGAAGTTATTTCCTCATGTCATGGATTATTATTCCCTCTGCGTTCGCCGTCGTTTTGAAGTTCGCTTTCATTATTAATAATTGAGACTGCACGGCGCACCTTGTGTTTTTGCTCTGTGTGTGTCTGTATATAATGTTCGTTCTCCATCTGTCTGTCCGTTTCTCGGTCTTCGTCTTGAACCACAGCGACGGTCCGCTTTGTGCACAATACTCTCGACTTGCATTTTGTACATTTCTACGACGTAACGCTGCGATTTTATTGAGCTACGACGTTTTCTACATACCTTGATGCAATTAAACCATGCGATATGCGTGTTAGCGATATATTACGTACTTTCATGCATAGATGTAAAAACGTTTTTACGTTTTTTTTAAATTTTGGTCACGTTTTTACGTTTTTTAACGTTTTTTATTTTGTCAACGTTTTTTGTTTTTTAAAAAAAACGTTGGCAAAATTGTCGTGTAAGTAAGCGAAAGAACGCCAACGAAATAATACAGTTTAATAATATAATACATTTTTCAAGAGTCGATTAATCGGAACGGGGCTATTAATAACCCAGTTGCCAGCTTTTTACTTACTTAATGTATAGGCTACCACGCATTAAGTGAATGTTGACGGAAAAAAACTGCAAAATTTTGTTGTGTAGTTCGATGCAGTTCTGTTAGGCCTTAGACATTAAGGGTTAAACACAGGCTAGTATAGGTAACGTTTTTTATTCAACTATTACAAACGTTTTTTTATTTTTGTCACGTTTTTACGTTTTTAAACGTTTTTTTAAAATTTTTATATGAACGTTTTTTACATCTATGCGTTCATGAGCCGATCACATGCACGTCCAAACTTAACCTTCTATGCGAACAAGGTTAATTGACAAGTTAAGTGCCTATAGTCATTTAAAATTTAAAACGAACAAGTACATTTATATCTAAGCTGTACATTCACACATCACAGTCGTACACTCTTCAGCCTTGACTAACAGCTCGCAAGGCGTAATAGCCTAGTTAACAACAAAATGAATATTTATGATAACACGGCACAAGGACGTGAAGGCGTAAACTTGGTCTAAAATCAGAGGCAGCACCTTTCAATCCCAAACTACTCTTCTTCATTTCACTCTTCCACTTCCCCCTTTTCTTCCCCTCCCTTTTTCCCTTTCTTCTCCTCCCTCCCTGCCGCCAGGTGGCTGCCCTAAAACCATGTAAGCTTTGGGTTACTACTAGGTTATACTAGGCGAGTTGCGGTACAAATCTGGAGACAAATACAATATTCGATCAACTCCAAAATATGGTTGAGGCATGTTCCCCTCTTCCTAAGGTTTACGCCCTGACTTTTCAGTACACTTATAATTTAACATCACGTTACATAGGTAGTGCCAGTGTCGGCGCCAGGAATTTTCATTCGGGGGCTATGGCCAGGAGGTTTGGGGATGGAAGTCCCCCAGTGGGGTCCAGGGGCGACTTCCTTTGTTCCACGGGGGCAGGGGTAAGCGACATTTTTGGGGAGCTTAGCTCTCCCTGGCCAATGCCTGGCGCCGCCACTGGGCAGTGTCTCGCCACGCCATAGAGCAGTCAACAAAATGTGCTTTAAAATTCAGTTCGAGAGAACTAAAACGTTATCAAATGTGACTTAGACCTACAGATATTCGGTAAAGCATTAATGACAAGCCTGCGTTCAACCTTGATATACGTTCGGCTGACGATGTTGCATAGCTTGACTGCAGTAATGGTATACAGACTACTACCGTACTGCAGCATATGAAAGCCAAACAGTGTTGAAAAATGCAGCTGTCAACAGCTGCCAAAGTGTATTGTGGTACGTGTAGTTCGACGCTAAAAACGTTACTGAAATACTTAACACTCTGACTGCAAAATATATCGCGAGAAACAAATGTCAGCGACAACAGTGTCAGTCGTTGTTGGTCAGCGATGAAATCTGCTGCGGATGCTGAGAGAGATGATGAGGTTGATGAAGATGGTGATGACTGCTGGAGCCGCTGATGAACTCATGCAGTCGAGACAGCGGCACTAGACAATCTACAACCCAAACATAAACGTTCAGCAACCAATTTCCACGCAAATCTATAGGTTATACATAGGGTGACGGTGACGGTGATAAAATTTCTTCATTTCTATCTACTCCAGCTGTTCTGGCCGCCATGATGTAGGGCAAGGAAATGTAAACATTTTGCAGCACTTTACAAACATAGCGAGATATTGGTCGAAAATCGCCGATATGAAAGTACCCCACCTCTATTTGGTGCCCCTACTGGGGGTGACCTTTTTGGAATTTCGTCGAAATATTTGGCGACAAAAAAACTAGAATCCCGGGGCTATCATCTGGCGTTATTTGCGTGATCCTACGTTTAGCCATTTTGGCACAGTGTCGGCTTGTGACGGACGGACGGACAGACACGCGACGACTGCATATACAGCGCTAGCATAGCGTCGCGCGGTAAAACTGAAAAATAACAAAAGTGGTAATAAAAGGTGGTAAACATTGTAACTGCATGTTTACTGCCACCAACTGTAAAAATGTAAAAATATGGCAAATATCTAGAAAAATTAACGAAAATTTATTAATAGAAAATACTGTACTACAATCTACCAAAGTTATTAATGATAATTTGGGAACTGTCTACTTCAGGGATACGGTATACACGCGGTCGGAACAAACACTGCACGACGATCGAATAATATAACTGGGATGGTTTCAGGTAGCCGATGAGTAGCCCAAGGAAATGCTGTTAGCGTGCACTGGGGCATAAGTAGACGGCCGAGTCAGTCCGAAGGGAGTTTATAATGCAGACACATGATGCGCAGTGCACACGTCACGCACGGTTCTGCCACGGTCGGCATACCACAGTGGTCGACAGCGCGTACAATGGGACGTGCCATAAAATAGTGATGAATTGCGAATCAATTGACTGCCCGGTCGTCTGCAGTGTCCCTGATAACATGCATTACCAGAGGACAAACACAACGAACGACGGCTCTCAAAGTAGCAGCAGCAACAGCAGCAAAAGCAACCGCATCAGTTGATGTGATGACTTTAAGCCGTTTAACATCACCGGCGTCTATCCATAACTGCGCAATGGGCAATTTTTTCTTGCAGGGTATATTTTTGAGTTAAAAGGTTAAGTATTAAACTAATCTAATGTCATCAAATTGTGGAATACTTGAATGTGTACAAAAATTAGTACAACAATCAATATTTTTGCGATATGTCAGCTCTTCCACGCTGTACTTCGCTGTTTTGTTTTATGCATCAGATTAGGGACATGGTTCAACTTCAGAGAATTACGCCAATGATACGGAACATAATATGTTCGCATGTTTATGTTTAGGCTAACGTTATGAACACAACCCAAACAGAGAAATTATCATAGAGATAATTCTGGTTTTCTCAAATTTTCTCACCTTCCCTGCATCTGCGGTGTTTTTTGTCTACGGGCATGGTTCCGTTCCCCTTCCGTATTCACAAGTGATTAAAACAACTCACAATGCGCATACAGTTGCGAGCACACGCAGGCTTACGTTCACACCACAAGAAATATGCACATTATTCATTTCGTTTAAACCCATTTTTGCACAGAGTTCCAAAATGGAGACAATGACTAAGGGATTCGGAATGGCTAACCGATCATTTTTAGTTTTTGACTTTCGGGCACTCTGTCGCTCAACCTACACTACTGGCCCGCCGTCGCTTGCTGTCTCCTGGTGAGTTACGTTGCATATATGCGCGTGTTACAGACGACGACAGACGACGACAGACGCCAGCGACCGTTACTAGTCTGCCCGTACATTATGTGTAGGCGGGCCGGTAACAACTCCGCACAAATGCACTGCACAATAGAATTGTATTCAAATGTTGACAGGAGCCCGCCGATAAGAAAGATAAGAACTAAAAACAAAAAATATGAATACAGTAAAACTCCGAGTGAACTTAATAAAGATAAGATCAACTGACCGCGGTTGTCGGGCCAGATGTCGAGAAGGTATTTGACGAGCTGGATCTGTTGGTCGAAGTTCAAGGCGAGTCGCCGATCCTGGTCAAGATGCGGCGACGGACAGAGCAGCAGCGGGCCGAATGTGACGGCCAGGTTCGATGACGTCATTTGATTGACAGCCGACTTAGCGCTGATGCGCTTGAGATGGTCGAGGATAAACGTCAGCGTGTCCTGTACGCATCACCATGACAACGACATCATATACACGGCGTCGCGAAAAAACACCCGATTTCTAACACTGCAACTAATCAAAGACGACGGGGCATTTCCGGGACTGTATTTTGACGATTGATTAACTGACTAAACGGCAAAAAATAACCGATTAAAAATTTTAGCCGATTAATTTAGATTAACTATTTTACTTGTATTATGTAATATGTTTATGTTATATGTTTTTCTGCCATTGTATCAAGTGACTGGCTATTATTATTATTATTATTATGGTACGTAAAATGCTGCCGCGTACCGGTTGACTGTGACTCGGTGGGAAACAATAGCTGTACATATAGATATGCATGCCTATATGTGAGCAAATGTTCCATCAATCAAATGCACAGTGATTCAGTTCACATCATGCGTCAGGCGCCACGGACCGCATGTTCGGCCTGGAAAAAGCATTCATACGGAAAGCCAGCGACGATTTACATACAGATATGCTATTTTCGGTCAAGAATTCGACAGCGCCGTCAACGACCGAAAGCATTACTGATGCTATCCCTCGACAGCTCGGGACACGTGACAGGACAATTCCGCAGGTTTATGTCAGTCAGAAACCGTTTTAACAGGATCCCGCTCGACAGAAAACGATGCTCTAGCGTCGTCTTTATACATGGCAACCGTTCCTCGTGGCAACGATGTCAAAAATAACTTGCCTTTTAATCTGGGGGTATCCACACCCAATCCGGTAAGTTAACCAAAATATGGCACATAAGATTCGTTCTACGAACAAGCAGAACCTTTCTATACGGCCGCCAAAGATGGCTGGTTCATTGTGCTGGAGTAGTATAATGTAAATACGTATGTCGGTCCTCCTTATTGTCGGACCGAAATGTACGCTAACCACATCGCATGCTGCCCCCTGGTGAGTCACGGTGAGTGGGCCGACAGGACAGACAGACAGACGGACGGACGGACGCCAGACCGTTACACTACACTTTGCGATAAACGCGGCCAATATAATAATATTTGTGCTGACGTGCCGTTAGGAATTTGCTCATAAACTCATTATACCAAAATATGCCGCTGCATGTGTACCGAGGCATCATTCTGGGATATTCACTAACGGAAACGGTTGTGATAATAATATCGACAGTCTGCTGGCAATCCATTCACGGCATGGGCATTGGAACACTTTAGAAACGTGCGCCGTCGTGGAAAGTTAATCGCAACAAAATCATCTTAACGTATATACTTTGCACTGATTGCACTGTACAGCATTTTATTACGTTTCTTAATTGGGCTTGATTGCAGTCACATAATACTCAACTGCTCTTATCTCATAATACTGGCAGGGCGCGGCCATGCACTTTGAGTAAAAATTTCATCAGTACATTAACGAAGTGCGTCATGGATGCATCACTTTAGTCGCCGATATTCAGCGTCTGCGATCAGCAAATATCGCCCCCAGTCACGCCGTTCCTTCACTGCGCGATTTTACCGGCATCGCTGCCGACCTCTGCTGCTGCTGCTGCTCCTGCTCCTAGGGATGAAGATGAATTGATGACGATGATGACGATGAAGCTGTTGATGGCTGTTGCAGCTCAAGCCGACGACACGCAGTAAAAATAGGCGCAAAGTCGTGTTTTTTCATTGCGCGTTTGTTGTTGCAGCCAGTTGACTGCGTCCTCGTCGGCTGAGTGAAGTCTTTCTAGACCATCATCAGGAACCGTTGTGTTGGTACACTCGTTTACGCTGTGTGAAATTATCTCAACCATCCAACATCCACACTTGTTGCAGGACGCCAAGCTCCACTTGCGTGAATTTGCACCACAAATGCCTTGGAAACGACTCAAAGCCGCCGTCGTAGAATCCGATGACGTTGAGTCGCCGCGTCACTCGGTCGACCTGAGTGATCACGATGCTTCCACCCACGATCACGTCCTGGGGCCTGGGAGACTTCCCTGGTATCGTGGACCCAGTCTGCGACCCAGAACAGACCGTCCAGTGCCCACGTCATCTGAAGGCTCACCTGTTGCAGCATTAATCCTATGCTGATGGTACCATCATCCAGTGCCGTTATGACAGTTCTATTGAGTCCGGTCCAGACTTCAAATGTTCCAACTTACTTACTTACTTACTTTTACTTTAATCAAGATTTAAAGATTCGAATTTTGGAAAGGGGCGGAGATGAATAAGGGGGCATGAACACTGGACAAGCCCCTGTCTAAAATTGTATTTACGCCACTGCGCACTCTCAGATGGACTGTTCCACATCAGACTATATTAAAAGTAGTTCGTGAAAAATACTGTATACCGACGGCATCTGGCTACACGTTGTACATCGGAGTATCACGAGCTAACAAGGGTCGCCTTGACGGCCCGTCGTGTCGGCCCGTGGTAGTATACGTGTGTCACGGGAGCCGACACTGTCGGCCGTCAGTCATCAGTGCCAACAGGACTTCGTTTTTGACGGCCAACACTGTCGGTCGTCAAGATGCCCGACAGCCGTAAAGGGATATCGAACGAAAGAGAGTATTTATTATTGTTATTTGTTTATATTTTGTCAATGCGTGATTTCTTGTCTTAATATTGGCTGCAAGGATAAAACTGCGCCATAACTGTAAGGGAAAACGCCTTAGTCATAAGGTAACGCATTTAAAG
>Ga0209780_1001610_pt1 | contig 15117 bp, 10 predicted proteins | sample WorMetexBAHAMAS2_FD_187384 | JGI IMG/M metagenome (GOLD analysis project Ga0209780, IMG submission 187384) | Marine gutless worms symbiont microbial communities from Max Planck institute for Marine Microbiology, Germany - Inanidrilus exumae... | ecosystem: Host-associated > Annelida > Digestive... | reverse complement strand
AGATAGCATGACTACAGCTGAGCTTCTTTTTAAAGCCAAATTGAAGATCAGATGTCTCAAAATAAGCTGAGAAACGAGATAAAATTGCCATTTCGAATAGTTTGGAGAAAATACAGTTTATGGAGAGCTTATCGGAGTCGGATTTTTGATATTTGGCCTAGTTTCTGTGTCATGTGACTCTGGAGTTGGCAGAAACGTCACTTGTATATAGAATTTGTAAATTAACACATCGCTCTAATGTAATGATTATGCATAAGCCTAAGTAAAATGGTCATCATGTTTGTTACCAAAGAACACAGGCAAAATAATCGGCTTTTGTAACGCCCTCTGTCGACCAATATTTAATGTATCTGATTCTGAATGTGTGTAAATCAGCCATTATTTCATGTGCCAAAAATCATCAATGATGTAGTACAATGAAACAAATTGCGTTGGTACCGCTAATTTTGGCTCACCCGGTATGGTAATTCTAGAAGGAAAATATGTGGTTAAAGGGCAGGACATAGACTAAGGCGAATATGGTTAGGTGACATAACACAATAAACGTGGTCGATACGACAGCTCAGATAGGAGGAGCTGAAGAAATGGAAGAACACTAGATGTCAATCTTCTGTATCAGAAGACCACAGAGGACGATGATGATGATAACAACGTCGTGTAATTGCTTTTTCTTTTTACAAATTGTTTTATATCTGGTAAACGTCTTTGAAATGGCAAGCGTTTGTATCAAGTGGTACATCGCACGCAGTAGCAGCGTGAATATAATTAGCGGACATTTGTCAGTGGGGGAGCACTCAGTACATCTTTCGTACGGGCAGGTGCGTCGGCAGCCACAATGCGGCTATCACACGTCCTAATTGCAGTCGTCGACGGCGTTCTGTTGCCGAGTATGGACAAACCGCAGCGCACCAGCTGCTGCGGTTGCCGGTTGTAAACAGAATGAAAACGGCGTCGAAAAGTCTGCGCCGCGCTTTTTCTCCGAGCGATTTGGGTGAAACTGTGGGGATAGATTCAATTATCGGGTCGTCGGTTAATACAGAGACGTTCGTGGTTTGATGCTGGTGGCACAATAGACGGCTGGACATGCTGTGTAAGCACTCGTAGTCACTGCCAGCTAAATTTTAGTTAGGCGTATGTACAGTTAGTAACTTTACTTCTCGATTGCCGCCTTCCTACATCAAGACACCGTGTGATGGTCAGTCAGCTAAACCAAGAAGTTTCAAACATGCAAGCTCATCGTAGTTGGTCAACCCGGTTGTGATCTACCGCATTGTGACCAGTCTCTCTCTGCTGAATCGCTATCGCATCGGTCACGGCTACTGACTGTTGTATCCTACATCATCCAAACTGTGAATGTGGCAGTCGCCAGACAGTGATACATATCGACGTTCTGTTGCAGAAAGCTTCAAATCATCCGCGTAAAGTTTAGGAGTAACTGCCGAGGCAGCTACCTTGAACAACACCACTTGTTAGAGAGACACTCTGGGAAATATGGCAGCCAACTTTAGTTACTTGAGTGCGATCACGCAAGAAGTTCAGAATCAACCATAATAGTTGGCCACTAACACCGTATGCTTGCAACTTTAACTGCAGTTTGTCATGCGAGACAGTATCAAAAGCGCGAGCGAAGTCGACGTATACAATAGTTTGGGAAAGTCTGTTGTTGCGATAATTTGCGGGGTCAGCCGATGAGCCCTTCTTAAACACCGGGGTAACCACCACTGCTTTCTTCTATGCGTCCCATAACGTCATATTTCAGGCGTCAAAACTGATTCCCAGCACGTTGCGCTACTCCAGCCGCCGTTTCGACTGCTGACGTAACAGCCCATTTCCGGCAAGGCAATCGCACGAGCGACAGCTGCGGCGGACGCAGGGTCAGAGACGGAGAAAATGCCGAGATAGAGAGAGTTAGAGATGGAGCCAAAAAGCAAGTCCAGGGACCACACACGCGACGCCTCGACATCCGTCGGATTACAGCCGACGACAAACGTGCGTCGACCGAGCGATGAGTGGCGCCTGGCGGTGTCCTGACCACGTGTTGCCTCGTTACCATCGCGTTCTAGCTGTCAGTCCACGACACCTCGCTGTTGCAGTGGTTTACTGGTCTGCACGCCGCTTGCCATGCCGTCAACGCCGCAAATCCATCGCGTTTTACAGATGCCGCCGCGCTACGTTTTGGCGGCCGTTTCTAGACGAACATGGGTTATCCGGTTCCCGCGCATTTTTCTTCCTCCGTCTGTTCCGAAAGGGACCTTTTGGTATAAGTGGCACAGGATTTTTACGGGCCGAATGTTTTATTTTAGGAAATGCAAGTCTCAATGTCGTACGGAACAACATCGGTATAAGTCGACCCGCTGAGAGCTTGTTGATGTTGATATTGAGGACTCTGCTACAGCCCTCCTTTTGATGTTATCTTCAGAAGTGCTTGTCAGTGCTGTTTGGAAATATAGATAAATTCCAGTGATCGAGCAAATTGTTCTGGTTTATCGGACGCTTTCCGAATGTCAGGTGGCACCTTGTTCCACTGGTTCGGCCCGGACACAGAAAAACCGCGCCGACCGAATCTGTCAGTGTTGACGCGCGGCACGACCAGGTCGCCGTGGTCAGTAGTGCGAAGTGGCGGTCGATGTACATCTGCGCTGACTGAATTGCAGATGATCTCCTGTAAATATGTCGGTCCTGACCCGTTGACACTATTGCACTAACGTCAGCGACGAACAGGTGCTGAGAGTGAGATAGGCCTATCGGCCGATTAGCGCGACAACTGCAGAATACCACGTTTAACAAGTGGTCAAAGAATTTTTACGAAAGGCCGCATCGCATGTCCTGCCGTTATTGGAGATTGAGTGACCCCTTGTGCTGCGCATACACCGCAGCAGACTCCCAATTCTTTTCTGTGGGCCGGACAACCCCCAAAAATTCCCTTTGTCGTGGCGGGATCTCGACCCCATCTAATACATGGTTCATGGGTCCACGCGAGTGAGACCCCCAAATGGCATCTCGATCGATCCAGCCGTTTTTGCATGGCTCACCCATGTGCCCAACGGATAAACAGACAGACAGACAGATCACGCTACGTATGGCATCTGTGATGGTAATAGGCCGCACCCTATGCAATGCTTGCGATGCTGCCTAATAATATAGACAGGTTTCCAGTCGTGGATCAATTGCAAATGAACTGGCAGAGGATCGAAGTGGTCATGGATACGATCAGGACAGACGAAGCGGTACCTTCGCCACATTACGAGAAACATGGGTGTTAAGTCGGAGTCGGAGTCTTCCTTTTGAGGGAGACTCTGACTCCGGGTATAGGCCTACTCCTTGAATGTACATTGAGCTAATAGTATCTGCTCATATGGATGTCATTTAGGTCTAAGGCAATACTTGCAGCGCCATCTGTTGTGCGCCTTATTAGAAGAATTAGATTTTCTCCATTCATCATGAAATACACAATCAGCATGTCGCACATGACGTTCTGGAGTTGGAGGCGGAGTCCTGCTTCTTTAGGGCCGGAGTCGGAGTCCCACAAAAATAAGGACTCCGCATCTCTGACCAGAAAGCTGGCGAACACCATACATGTGGCTGGCGACGATGTTTTACGACGACATGTGCTGTGCGCCGTGTGAACGACCAACGCTAGCTGCTCGGCCCATGTCAATACCCAACAAACAAAACGGCTGTAAACAACATGATCGGCGACGCATTGTTGCCTCGTGGTGTTGCGACCTTCTAGCGACCGGCTTGTTATGTCAGTTATTTGGGAGCACCGTCATAAATTACAACACTATTTTTTGCCCGTCTGTATATATGTCACTCGTGGTGCATCGCTAGCGGTTATTTACCACGTCTGCGGTGCTGTATTGCTGACGTTCCTTTCGCCATCATCACCGTACTATACTATACATAGGGTGAAGTGACGTCACAGTATTCTATGGTCACGATACAATCTCCATGTTGTAGGGCATGATGTCGTACTGTGCGAAGTTAACTGGTGAAGGTTTGTGACGTTATTTGAATAAAATTTAATCAGTAGGTTTAAGAAAAGGCGATTTGACTGTAAGTGCTGCTGCATGTTTACATTTCCTTGCCCTATATCATGGCGTCCAGAACATCGGGCATAGTTAGGAATGAATAAATCACGTAACTGTCACTCCATTTATAACTACTCAGCCCAGTTATCGGTCGTCGCCGAGAATGGTCCGTGTTTCGTTGAATTTACGGCCTCTTCACGCATAGCCTCTCGACGTCGTTTTCCATCGTTCCTCATAGGCCTGTACATATGACAGTAAATTTTTCTCAGTGACCTTCATTCATTCACTGTGATGTTAGCGGTTTCACCATGTTGCGGCGCCGTTAACATTACATCAGCTAGTGTTCAGAAACAAAGGCCTTGGTCAGCAGTTCTGGACACGCCGTGGATACGGCTTTGGCCATAGAGCCGTTTACATCCTGTACTGTACTGCATTTGTGTTACAATTTTCCCAAGTTTTATGAAAGTCAGGAGCCAGGGGGAGTCGAAATTTGACCAATCCGTTATTTTGGCAAGTTTGGCTAGCTCATTGGCTTACGAATGCTTGTAACACCGTATATACAAGCCGCGATCGTTCGTCATTTCGTTCATTCGTGTCATTATGTTGAGACTGCAGGTTGGTTGTTTTTAAGTTATTCTTACGAGAGCTGAAAAGACGGCTGATCGTGGCGTAGCGAGGGCAGAAACGTTTCTGCGGGGAGGTCTCCTCGTGGGTTGATGACAACTACTTTGTATCAGATTATCAGATAGCAGTGTGGATCACAGCCATTATTCATTATATATTGTTCTACCTCTGTGCCAAAATTGGTGCTTTTATCAAAAATGCACAATAGGTTAGCTTACCCGCCCAACTACATCAGGTACAAAGTAGTTGTCCTCCGTTGTAAACTTCACATCAAAAAACGACAACCTGATCTCTTCGGTCGTTTAGCCACAGTACATAAACGACACAGACAGACAGACACACAACCCACGGAACCGTTATCACTGTCGGGTAACATCTTGCCATCTGTCACGGACGGTGGTCGTATAGCTCTGTTCAAAGCATCCCGCCGCCGATGCCGATACACTCACGGTAGCCTCTCTCTCTCTCTCTCTGTCTCGTAGCTTCAGACACAGGTCTACCGAGCTGTGATAGGGTCGTGTCGTCGTCCTGTTCGGATCATTAGAGCTGACGTGTCCATGTTATGCGGTCACTGGGTCCGGTTCTCTTACTCCAAACTTCCTGTCCACTCGCAGTCCACCGTCCGCTGAATGCCGCCGCCGCCGCCGCGAGTATTACATACTGTACAGCCGGCAGATGGCGGACCGCTTTAAAACCACCAACGCCTCACTGTCACGATGCGCTCCGTCGTCTACGTTCTCCGGAGATTTATTGTTGACGAGGATAAATGAGTCCCAGAGAACCGGAAAAACAAAGAAATCGTTCGATCGGTTAATGGACAAGTACTGACCTAACATGTTGGCGCGAGTCTCACAGTCAGTTAAGTCCGCGTCACACGCACCCATATTGACGGACGACACTGCCGGCCGTCAACGTGGCCCGAGAGACGACAGAAAAATGCCGTCTACAGCACCAATTACAGTAGAATTAATACGTCAGAATATTCAAATCTTGCACAACTAGGCGGTTGTTACATGACGTGACGTGCATAAACGCAGAAATGAACCAACTTACTGCATGCGTTAGTTAGCGAGAACCATAGTTGTTCCATGCGTATTAAACGTATCGTACGTTTGGGGAAAATACGCGTATTTTAACGTATTTTATAACGTGAATGAATTTTACGTTTTTCAGCAGAAATTCTTACATTCTCCTGATAAATTACAAGCCGAGAATTGCCGGTATATTAACGATGATGTTGACGAAAATAGACTCATACACCTTAAGCGGCCCGCCGCGTGTGGTCAAAAGCACCTGTCTGCCGTGACGCAGTTCTTACGACTGCCGGCTCGGTCCGCTGTGAATGAAACAGTTTATCGATATGCACGCCGCCCGTCCGCCGTCGGCGCCGTGTGGAGTGCGACTGTCAACGGCTCGTTGGGGCTTGAAAACGTCGCCGACTACCCGACTATTCGCACGATCAGCCGGCGGCGATATATTAAATTCGTTTGTCCGCTAGCGGCATTATGTTGTGTTAACCCCAAGACTTTTCGGTCGTCGTCGTAGATAAGCAGAAGCGTTAAGACCTACTCACACTACGCGTGTGAGTAGGCCTTTAGGCCGGCGTCTTGATGGAGTTGCCGCAGCTGCGGAAGAGAAGTTACGACGACGGCGGTTATGAACGGTAAAGTGCCGTTGTAAAATAACGCGTGTGGTTGCATTGGGCTCCGTGCAGATGCCACTGGATTGCGGGTCGGTTTTCGACTGACTTGTGTAGGCTCTGCGATCCAGTCCAGTACGCTGTGTCGTACCGGGTGCGCCAAAAAGCAAAACCCATCTGTTTTACTCTTACGATCTTAATCTATATATAATAATCGGATCGTGAAGATGTCACGTCACGCGCGTGGCTTACGTGGACGGACGGACGGACGGGCGGGTACAAGCAATAAGCGGCGTGACGGCTTGTAACACTAAATATGCCAGAACCACAGTGGCACTATGGCACATTTATGATCATCAATTTTTTGACTCACGACCTGACTGCTTATGAGGCATCGTTATAGTGGTCCGTGTAGTAACATTGTTATTTAGGCCACTTTAAAAACTTGTTTACTTACTTACTTACTTACTTTCAATAGAACTCCCCACTAGTTACCGCTAAATCGCTCTCTGTACACGGCGTCATTTGCGTTTCGACTCACTTCGGTCTATATGCCTCTGTGCTGTGCGTTTGTGATTTTTGTGTTGTCTGGTAGTAAAAAGCCATCGCGTTTGGGTATAAGTAGTGAAAATCTGGTGACATTTAGTGTGCATTTTCGTTGCGGAGACGACAGTATCAGCCTGACTGTTTATATGCTAAAACTGCACTGAATTTCGTCTCAACGGACTCACGCGACACACGAGACAACAATGCGGATCATCGCTCATGTTATTTAAACAGTTCGTATCTTCTGGCATCGCATGACGGACGCTCAGAGCAGAACTGGTCGGCAACTGAGACGCAAGAGATCGTGAAATGTAAGACACCGACAAACGTCATCGAAGCGCAGACGTCAAAACAGGCGGAAAAGATGAATAGCAGTATAACATTAGGCAGAAAATTTATCCGAGTCGTACATACAGCAGAGCTTCTTCGAGAACAGAAAGATGATCTGCATGCTGGTTACTATGGTTACTGGAGGTTAACGTCGCTTAACATAACACAGATGATCAGCGACAACCAAAACATGTTATATTATATAAATTTAGACTATAATTAGCGGTATTTTGTTTATAATCATAATTTTAGAATTTGTGATTATGGTGATTATTGTTGTATTGTTCTTACTGCAAGTAGTGAATATATCTATACTACTATTAAATTTTATACCATGTTACACTTTGAGGAGACTATAGCGCGTTGTGCAAGCGACTTTCAGAGAGTATGATGTCTACTGTGGGTCTTAAGTTTAATTTATTACAGACTATGGGTACAGCACCATGGGTGCATTCTGTGAGAAAATGGGTGATGGTTTCCGGTGTACTGCAGTGGTGGCAGAGAGGCCATCCTGATGCTTGCCTATATGATGTAATGAAGCATTTAAACAACATTTTGAGGAGATAAAGCCTGGCTATGATGATTTGCGTGCGATGTGAGTTGTTCGTTATATAGCTGGTAGAACTGTATATACCTAACAATTGGCGTCGCAATCGATCTCGATAAACAACGAATTGGACTGAAACCGCGCAGAAAACAAGCCACGTGGCACTCGAATAGATCTGGTTCTGCTGTTCCTATTATATCATATCGAAATCATGTCTCTATGAGTTTTAACAGTAACTTAGTAGTAACTTATACGGCCGGCAACGCGATGGCTTTTTTACTGCCAGACTGCACAAAAATCCCAAACATACAACACAGTCGAAACGCAAATGGCATGTGTCTGATTTTATGTTCGTTGTCGAATCTATATTCATATAATACATGTAGCGTGATGTCATTTTAACGCGCGACGCTGGGCTAGCGCGGTATATGCTGTTACCATGTATCCGTCCGTCCGTCACAAGCCGGTATTATTATATTGTAGCAAAACGACTAAACTGCATGAGAATCATACGAACATTGCCGGACGGTACTCATAGACTATTTTCTTATGCTAAAGATATTGGTGACCTAGCAGTCTTAGCCTAGCGCGTGCGAGCAGTCTAAACTGTTTACTTACTTTTTTGTTTACTGTGTTTTGTTCGGTTGTTGGTGTCTGTTGGGCCGAGAGGCCGCGAGTTTTACTGAACCGGCTGAACTCCGTAGGCTGGCCGCGATTAATGATCATTCGCCGGTTACTTCTGAATGGCCGGAAGTTGTGAAAACGTGCGAAGCCGTTGACTCGGTTATCGTTGTTGGCGGGCGTGCCTGGTAACCTCGAAACCGCCAAGTCGACCGACACCGACCACACACGCTCGACCGCTGCGTCCGACGGAGCACTGCGGCGTGGTGTTTTTTCGTTGAACGATGCGCGCCAGCACGAAGATACCACGCACCAGCGTAAATCAACCCGTCATCACCGCGCGCCCGCAGCCGGCCGCCGCTGCAACTCGTCTTAAAACGGTGCTAGTGCGTTGCAGGTGCCCGCTCGCTCGCTCGCTTGCCAAACCGCGTCGCACCTTCGACGCTGTGCACTCGACCGAGGAAATTGGCGTAATATTTTTGCCGCAATAACGTGGTGCGATACGATACGTTAAGTAATGTTAGGCGTGCGCTAAGAGGCTGGCAGATAGCCAAATTAATCTGCCGCACTGAACCTTAGCAGAAGACGTAATTCGATCTGCTCTCACCGACGACATGGCAGCTGCCCTTTCTGTTACACTGGTTCAATCACGATTAGATTACGCCAATTCTATCCTGCGCAGATCCTCTTTGTCAAATATTCGTAGGCTTCAGCTTCAGCCCAAAACACGCTGGTTCGAATTGTGCTTCCCAAATATCGCTCCCTCCCACAAATCTCCTACGTAATTTACACCGGCTGCTGGTCACTTCTCGTATTCAATATAAACATGCATGCACTAGTACTCCTGTGTATCACCTACAAATCTTTTTCAGTCATGCAGCCCACCCGTCTGTTGAACTCGCTTATGAAGCAGTATGAACCGGCTGGTTCGCTTCGTTCAGCTGATCAGAACTTTCTGGATCTACCAACCTTAACTTCCGAGTTGGACATACGTGCTATTCTGCGCCGCCATTACGGGACGATCTACGTTTAGCCATTAGGTCTCTTCAAACCTTGGCCACATTTAAATCTCATCCTAAAACTTACCTCTCCACTGACTCGTCTGAGTTGGCCCATCCCCTGTCACCTAGCGAACGTCCGCGCGTCAGATTGCGATATAAATGTTTTTATTGATTACTTGATTGATTGAGAAGAAAGAACTAGAAACAAAACCGATTAGCACAGAGGATATGGACCGATATCGCATATGTACTTCAAAATACCAAAAAAGAGAACTTACTTCGTTTAGCAAATTAAACGATAGCTATAGCCAAGTACTGCGCATTAAGTCTTGAATTTATGAATCTGCTACATAATTTCAAGCTTGCAGTTATAGAATATTTATACTTCGTTGGCTTGCAGTAAGCTCATTGACGAATAACAGGCATTGGCATAGATATTGTATGTCAATGATAACAGGACGTTCGAGAACCAGCTTCATGCAGCTGGTGCTCAACTGGCCTTGGTCATATAGAATAAACAACAGTAAGTAATCGAATACTGATAAAAATTCGAGTTAGGCCCTATGATTCTAAACTGTCGATATCGTGTGTATCGTGTCATAAGTGATATATCGCTAAAATCTAGATGCTTTGGGCTACATTTCTGTCGCAGAAAGTTTAGGCATATCTTTAACCAATTTTACGCAATGCGCCCGGAAGCTACCGAATTTAGTGAAATAGCGCAAAATAAGGGTCATTTCGCCGTCCAAGGTCATTCAAGGTCACCGATTTTGGTACCAATCGAAAGCTCATATACGACTTCCTATTAGTGATTAATACTAACTTACCTCCTACCTTGCACTATTTCCGAGATATAGCCTTCTGTAGATCCAAAATCGCTATATTTGGCTACCCCTCTTGCAAGAGCAACAGTATCAGTCACTAACCCTAACCCTAACTCTATATATACACGTACTGAATATTATGGGGTTCGGACAAACATGATGGAGATCGACGCGCTATAGATATACATGTGGCATCCGGACATTTTGCGATTTGTGACAAATATCTAATTATATCTTGGAAACGGTACAAGAGAGACATAATTATAGTCACTATGGACGACTAATAGGAAGTCGTATGCAGTCTATCGAATAGTGGCATTGGCGGTGACCTTAAGTGACCTCTATCCACTCATTTTGGTAAAGTTTGGGGCCCCATTCCTACATTTGGAATGGGTGAAGCTAGGCACTTCAGATTTGGTACACAGATAGACCACAGCGAGTATCAAACCAGCAATGATAAGCCACCACCGAGGGGCGTGGTTAGAGTCACGTGACCCCTTTTTATTTTTATTACCTACAACGGTGGAAATGGTGCAAAACGTGGATGTGATATGGCCTATACGGTATATTAAGTACCGAGTATAGGCCATTTCCGATTGAGGCTCGTCCGCAGACCTTCAGCATAATAGCATCAGTGATGCACGTATCTCGACTGCAAATTGTCATTCGGTATTCTGGTGACATATTTTGGAAACCAACCTTGGTTCCATAGCCAGAGTGCACTTTATCAACGAATGCTGGCAGACTTAAGACGGACCGATTGTCGACATTTGCGGCTGGTGGTGTTGTATTTGAAAGCTGATTGTGAACGTTTGCCTTTGTTGTGATGTTAAACCACGAAACTAGAGTTGCCACGGTCCAATATACACATGATCGAGCGATCATCAGGTTCGGAATTGACACGTCAATTGTCGACGTTCTAGTTAGAGAAATGACGACAAGCGGTGTGCATGATAACAGCCTAGATGCGGACTCCGAGCCGGGCCCAAGTTGGTTGGCTTGGTTTGAGAGTCAACGGCTACCTGTCGCTCAGTCTGCTTGCATCAGATGAATTATTTACAGTGGCTGTGCTATAATGACACCACCATAAACATTGATGTTATTATTATTATTATTATTATTACTAGCCCGCCTACACATAGTATTGTTTTGCTCGCCGTGCGTCAGTCGTCGTCTGTCATCATCGTCTGTCGGCGTCTGTAACACTCCACGGCGCAACGTAACTCACCAGGGGGCAGCACGCGGTGGGCCAGTAGTGTTACGTCCCGTCAGGGCGACACCTTGTTATTATTATAGTTTTCGGTTTTAGTAAGTAGCGCAGTTCTTGCATTGATTTGTTGCAATTACCGCTTATTTGTGTAATGATTTGAACTGGCTTTATTCTATACGTGACCTTGCTCGAACCATGCTACCTCCATTTACACAGCTACAGCATCGGTTTTTCGGCCGGATGTAAACAGCTGAACGCGTTTCATTTGTGACTCTGTGATTTCATGTCAGCCATGTCGCGTATCCACGTCATATCCGGTAATTTGTTTTCTGAAATTGGCGCATCTCGTTTCGCATGTTCAGCCATGCTGGCATTTCGACTGGTGTTCAAATTTGCCACTGTGATAGTCGGGTCTGCCGAACTAATTTAAGTCTTTACCGTCAACGCTGTTTCATCGTCAGTCGCCATTAAAAACCGAACGTTGCATGCGAGGCCCTGGCGTTTCTGTTAAGTAATAGTAGTAGTAGTAGTGGATTCTTTATTGATAAACGTTTGCAAACGCAAAGTCCGTAAACATTGTACATGATTGTGATAAAACACAGCAAACCTATGCAAACACCAACACATTGTGCATACCATATACAACATAACTCGATTCTTTACGCATGGAGATAAGGCTAAAAGTCGAAATAAGAACAAGAGTCTCCGCTGCCGCTGACAGACCCGCGCTACGCAGTGGCTTAGCGCATGATAAATATTCCGTATCGCATCATATATGGTAATCAATCCATTTCTTCTACCCGGCCTAGCTGCTGAATACAGATCTCGATGGTGGGTGTGATCAACAGTTTTCCGACGACCATCAGAAGTTTATGACACTCACCGGCGAACTAAGTTGACAGCGCCTGAGACGATCAGCCGTTCCAGAGATATGGTTGGTGCCCACCAAAATTTAAGTGGTTCACGTGACCTAGCCACGCCTCTTTCAGGGATGGTTTGCCATCCTGGGGCTAGCACTGGCTATCGTCAACCTACATACGAAATTTAAAGTCTCTATCTCCACGCCTTTCATATCTTCGTAGTGAGCGGAGAATCTCCGCTTACTACGAAGATATGAAAGGCGATACAAAATGTCACAAATGGGGTGGTTTGGGGTTGTTAGGGTCACTAAAGGTCACCGAAAATGGCACCAAACGATAGATCACATACGAGTTCCTATTAGTGTTCCATGGTAACTATGTCCCTATCTTGCACCGTTTCGGAGATATAGCGAGATATTGGTAAAATAAATCGCCACTTCTAACACACACAACTTTATTTCACCACAAATGTGGTAGCAAAGAAAACATACATAATTAAACATAAGTTAAATAAATGAAATAAACGATCACTCAACTAACCTACCCCACATTTATTTGGGGATGACCCGTGCGGAATTTCGCCGACATTTTTGGCATAGTTTTCCGTGGTATTCCGTGGAGTATAAAGCTGTGAGCTCTAAAGTGCACGATCGCCAACGAAAATAATGTAACTAAATTAAGAATCACATTTTGTTCGAAAGTTATTATCCGATCACACACAGACACACACACACAGTGTCGACCGACTGCTCTACACGGCCACAGAGTGGTCGATAGGAAATGCGCTGAAGTGCATCCGGTGAAGGCTGTTTACTCGACTAACGTGTGTAAGTTATGTCGACGATGACATACGACCGTTGATGCCACGACAGTTGAGCAGCGCCGAGTGACGTCACGTGCGAGTGACGTCACGTGGATGTACTGCAGGTGAAAAGAGTGCTAGAAAGTGTAAAGGTAATTCGTCGAGGTCGTGCCACAATGCCGTAATGCAATCAGCAGCCGCCGGCTGCGAGGCAACGCGCCCAACTTTGCCACAATCTACTCAATCACAGTCTGCGTACCATCGCTTACCTAGTCCGCGCTGCGCGTTGGCATGCGGTTCCGGCATCCGCCGTTGTTACAGCGCAGGTGCTGTTGCTGCGGTTGCTTGCGTCATCGCCGTCGTCATTACGGCTGATTTACGGCTCGCGAGTCGCGATGCGGCTCAGCTCAGCCATAGATCATCCTCTCGGTCACCGTGCCGAGTTTCAGCTGTTGACAAAGTCGTTAAATTTTATTGCCGCCGAAGAAACGCCAGGCAACTGGGCCGGATGTCGGATGTGCGAAATTCTGCTTCCGCACAGTTATACACACTGTGTCTCAAAAAACACCCCCGACATTTTTAGCTGTAACTTGAGCAAACATTTTCCGATTTGAATAATTTTGGCGTAAATATTACTAAATATTACTTTGAGATTAGGTAATCAAAAAGTGGTTTATTTCCCCTTTTCACCTAAACAGTGTTTCTGCACTACCTTGCAAAATATACAAACAAAAATTATGCACATGCTCAACTTTATCTGCTATGAGACATGCTGTGGGTGACAATTTTGTCTTTTAGCAGGACACTGCGCACCTGCGCATTGGGCGCGTGACACAATCGAACTCCTGCAGCGTGAAACACCTTATTTCATTTCTCCAGAGCTATGCCCGCAACAGTCTAAACCTGAATTTCGTTGATTACAAGATTTGGGGAGTCATGCAGCAGCGTGTGTACGATCCACAATGTCGACGAACTCAAGCAGCGACTGGTTGACGTTTGGAGCGGTCTGCAGCAAAGTGTTGTCGACGCTGCTGTCAGCGAGTGGAGAAAGCGTCTGTAGGCGTGTGTTCGCGGAGAGGGAGCACACTGAAGACATCTGCTGTAGGCTGTTTCGACAACGGAATGAAACTATCGATAGACAGTCTATGTACAATGTGTTTTGAAGTTTTTAATAGGATAATCATATGACATTGGGTGAAAAGATAATTTTTGTGTTTGTCTATTTTGCAAGGTAGTGCAGAAACGCTGTTAAGGTGAGATGGGAAAATAAACCAGCTTTTGATTGCCTAATCTCTAGTTAACATTTTTGCCAAAAACTATTGAAATTGGAAAATGTTTTCTCGAGTTCCAGCTAAAAATGTCAGGGGTGTTTTTTGAGACACTGTACAGGTGACTGACTGCGGTGATAAATTGTTCGAGCAAATATTTTTTTATTAAAGTGTGCACACAATTTGTGTTGATTATATGAGGATGAAGAATTGTATTATTACCGTTCTATCACCGCTACAGCTGTTTTTAGTGAAAGCACTATAACTGTTTGTTGCTAGACAGACATATTGAAGCAAAAATGTTACTGCGCAATCGATGTGCACACGAGGCACATCGCGCGGGACAGATTTAGGCTGATTTAGTATTGTCGTCTTTTCTGCTACCACATTTGTGGTGAAATAAAGTTGTGTGTGTTGTTGATGTTACCATCAGCGGCCGTCTGGTTGTGCGAGTTTTATGCGACGCTAAGCAGGATGTTAAATGTTGATTTTAATTTTTCTAACCCTAAAGGCATACGCTTGCGTTATTCCGCGTCTTTTGAGTTATCACATTTGTAGACTTTTTACCGGAAAATGGTGTAATAAAAGTGAATACAGTTATTGCTGTAAGCTTATTTAACACATTTCCGCATGCAGAATTGCCCGATACTGACTGATTTGAATAAAATTTGGTCCATCGCTTCATCAATCAATCAATCAATCAAAACGAATTTATATAGCGCCCTACGTCGCAGGCGAATCAGAGGCGCGTGTTGGACTAGGCTAGGTAGAGTGTTTACGTTCGCTGTACGCACTATCAAACAGTTCAGTCTTT
>Ga0209780_1001609_pt1 | contig 15118 bp, 4 predicted proteins | sample WorMetexBAHAMAS2_FD_187384 | JGI IMG/M metagenome (GOLD analysis project Ga0209780, IMG submission 187384) | Marine gutless worms symbiont microbial communities from Max Planck institute for Marine Microbiology, Germany - Inanidrilus exumae... | ecosystem: Host-associated > Annelida > Digestive... | reverse complement strand
CGTCCGCTGGTGGGTCGTGGCGTCGACGGTACTTACCTCGACCTGTCGACAGTAGTTCCAGCCGCGCGGTCGGATCAGACGGGCGACAAGGCGTCGTCGACGGCGCCGGCTTCGTTCTGCAAGACGCAGTCTTCGCCGGACCTCGACAAGACGCCGGAACCTCCGGTTACCTTCCCAGCCACGTCTCAGAGCACCGACGAGTTGTATGTTTACGCGCGACGAAGCGAAAGCCGGCAAGTGCAAGGAATTGAGGATCTCGAACAAAATGTTACATCGTTGTCGTCGTACTCGGCCGCGACTTCTATGGACACGCCGCACCCGGAGGAAGAACAACCAGCTCCAGACCGTCCTGCTGCGTATGCCACCTTTCACCTGGAAGGCTCTAAGGACGAGCTGGAAGAAGCTACGCGCGACTACGATCAGAGTACGATGAACAATGGAAGAACAACGAACGCCGCCGAATCTACTGACGTACGCCTTCAGAAGGCATCTGCCGCGGGCCCCAGCGGTCGTCAGCCTCTACGGAAAAAAGAAGTGGCCCTGGACGGCGTGGAGAAAGCGCTGCGAGCTCCGGAACGCTCGGCTACCGGTGGCCTGTCTTTCTACGTCAACCTGGAGGATCATCACTTCGACCGGTTCCCAGCACAACTGGGCGAAGGCAGAGATGACTCCGCCGATAACCATAGTACCGCTTGAACACTTGCTGTCTGTCCAAAAGTGGCTTACCTCAACATTGCGGCAGCAAAATAGTGTCGTATACTAGAACGTGTAAGTCACGTGGTTAGCGTAATATCTGTGGTTGGCCAACTTTTCAACAACTTCCGGTGCAACATGTCGCATTTTTAGTTAAAAAAATAATTCTTATACTATTATTAATTCACTATTAAGTATTTGCTGTTACTTAACTACAGGGGGCGGATCCAGAAGGTGTGTCTAAGGAAGGCGAATGGAGGCGCCTAGGGCCGAGGCGCTGCAGGCGCCGAGATCTTCTGCGCGAGTCCCCTGGGACTGATGAAACCTACTTTTGATCGGCCTGGCGTCTCGATTGTTTGGCCATCAGTCGTCTACTCTATGGGGGGATAGCCCTCTCGCCTCCCCCTCCCCGTTGATCAGCCCCTGCTTAATTATTATTTTCTTAATTATTATTTTATACTGTTATTTTATCATATTATTGTCTTAAAGTTATATTGTTAGCATATTTTGGTTTGTAGAAAACTGAAATAGCTTGCATGTTTCGCGTGAACTTTCGCGATTACACTACACCCAGAACATAACCGATTACTGTTTCATTCACAGCTCTGTATATGTCAAATGCACCGGAAGTTAGCGAAAGGTCAAGTGATAGTGGATCTGAGTTAATAAAATAATCCTTTATTTACATACATGACGTATTTTTGTGGTACTGAACTTTATCGACTTGCGGCATCACGAGTTCATTTAATCATTTTACTGTACAAAATAACCCTACTAGGGTGATTGTGTGTCGGGGTTGCATTACTGTGATAGCTCCTAGTGACTTTTTGTGATTTTTGTCACATATTTGAGACTTGAGTACGGACCACTAGCCTAGGGTACAGTTATCCGGCGCCAAAAACTGCGAAACACGGGTGTTGGCTATTGCGGAAAATTCACCGGCGATTGTTCAAAAGTCTGTGCACCGGCCATAGGTCTAACGAATGTACCTCATCACGTTGAGTCTTAAAATACAGATAAATAAAAACTTGTTATTCGCGTCGGCGGAGCAAGCACACGTGTATCAACGCGGCAGTAATCGTGTATCCCATGTATATACAAGATCACAGAGGTTGATTGTCAAAATGCATCTGAGTGCGCAAAACGACTGAAAAAGTCAATCGAAATACGCGTGAGATCACGGTTTACGATAACTTTACTATTTTACAAAAAGCGGCCGATTATAAGAAACGTCATGGCCATTTTGTAACGAAGCCTAATTGGAACTAGGGCTCTCGTTAAGATTTCGTGAGAGCTGGCGCACCTACGACTCCGGTGTAAATTTTTGTCGTACGTCAAGACTGCATGATTTTTTGCCGTTTGCACCTGTTGCACCATATGCAAGTTGTATGTGTGTGTGGGGGTGGAGGGGCGGTGGTTAATGAGCAGATTGTAATTTGTAGTTGAAGCAAATTAAATAAATAACCGGTAATTACATACTTACATTTAAAAAGTAGGCCTAGATTTTCCATCTGACGTATTGCGAAAAATGCCAACTAAGTAACCTACGCCAAGGCATTTTTTCGACGTACGCTCACGCCCAACTTCATTACGTCAAACCATGATTTTTGGCCGTATATCGCGATTTTTACGACGTACTATACGCCAATCCACTAATGAGATCCGTGATTGGAGCAGGGTGATAGAGATAATCCACTTAGTATTTCTCTCGCGCTCCATTTCAAACTAGCAGACAGACCGACATATCACGCTATGTGCGACATCTTTAGCAATAGGCCGCATCTATGCATTGCGTGCAGGCGATGCGGCCTAAAACGGAGTACACTTCTACTAAGATTATACTATATTATCAATTTTCACTTAACTCCGTCCGATGTTATCGTGCCATTAACTGTGTACTAATCTAAATAATTACATGCGTTTGGACTGCTAACAGGGCCGGCTTTAAGCCGATTGAACCGATTCCTGTTATGGGTCACGCCCCTAAGGGGTTCCCGCGCTAGGGTAATCTACTCTAGTCTTATTGCAATCATTTCACGATGACTGAAACACGTGGTAGTTTGTAGCTATATGCTATATAGTTTTCGAAGGTGATCTACACATTTCGTTCGTGTACTGAAAGGCTTATGGGCTGCTTTACATTAAAATGTACCTGTGGCCTGTTTGGTGCACGTTTTGGGCGCTCATTTTGTTTGATTTACATTCTACCGCTGAACCATGTAGTCCATAATAGACTACATTTATATGTTTGTGAGGCCCGTAAAGGCCGGAGGGGAGGTAAGGGGGCATTCATCCCGGCGGCATTTTTCAGTGGGCAGCATTTCAGACCAACGTTCCAAAAAATCCGACCTAGCTACTGTAGAACTCGTATAATTGTGGTCGCTGCGTGGCTTGCGGTAGCTATTGTGTATGCCGGCTGTCGCTTAGGAGGATCGACATAGGCAACAGTCAACACCATCGAACATTTTGAAATAATTGAGCATGTTTTTAAAATAATAAGCACAGAACAGTGTTGTTCTTTGCACCACTTACTGGACGTTTCGTGTTGCGTGATCGTAACTTCGTTCATAAACCACTAGTAATATGAATAATCAGAGTGGTCGGTAGAGGCAACATGAATGTTTGCTCTTGCCGTCACTAAGCCTCGCCCGGCCACTGGTGATTCTGTTGGACTTTGGCTGTGAAGTTGGGTGTGCCCCCACCAAAAACGTTCCAAGTTGGGCCCCACAACAAGGCCGGCCTCAACTACCATCCTGACTTATTTTGCTGATTATTGGCAGTTAAACGAATCGATAACACACACGTTTCAATTTCTTTCACCATTGTTTTTTAAACCAAAAAATGTTAACATCGTTGACCGCAATGAAGAAAAACATATCTTCCGCTCAACTCTTGTTTACGTTTTGTATATACGTGGTCTCAAGAAAGGATCCAGTCATCTTAGAAGTAATGTAAGCATTGTCAGATTTCATTACTTTTTGATAGAAATATTACCTAGAAATTAGGGAGGGAATCAAAAGCTGGATTATTTTCTACTTCGCGCACCTAAGTAGTACTTCTGAACTACTGGTAAAAATGCAAACAGCAAGAAATAGAATTTCAGCCTATAATTAATACAAACGGGCAACTTTTTTACAAATTAAGCAAATAAATCCTTTTTAGACAGTATAAATTTATTATATAGGCGATGTGTAGCATGATGCAATACAATGCAGACATAAAGTAGGCATATTGGCAGACACCAGATTATACAGAGTAAGGTCGTTATTTCACTGTTGTGTTTCTATGGATTGCATTATTTCAAGAGGCAAATCTGTAATTCCGAAAAATCGTACAGGAAATTCAGAACTACACAAACAGTATGTACCCGAGACATCATCAGTTATTTCCAGAATTAGGCTCATGAAAAGATCACGAACACATCCCGTTCGGTGATATTTCATCATGCGTCGTTAGTACTCGTCAATATCAGTCTCCACAGTCCACACCAAATTTGAAATGCCTATAGATTCACTTATTCTACAGATAAAATTGAAGCACCAAAATTTAAAAATGTCACATGATCCTGCCTGACCACGCTCATTTGGGAGTTGTCATACCAAGGTTAATAATAATTAATATGGCCTACCAGGGTACAGAATTTGAAGGCTATGGCTCCAACTGTTTCAAAAATATTACTGAAGTCGCACAACGTAAAAACGGGAGATTCGTCGTGCATTGGTGTCAATGTCATCGGTCATGGCACCATTCGACACGAGTTGCTATTAGCCTTCCACTAATTATGTCCTTATCTTGCACCGTTTCTGTGGCGTGACATCGGTCGAAAATTGCCGATTTCAATATAGCCCGCTTGTATTTGGGTCCCCATTATGGTGATCTCATTGAACTTTCGTTAAAATCTTCGGCATTAGAAAGAATCCCTAACTGATTATGAGGCGTTGTTTGCGTGATCCGTGCCGTTTGGCCGTTTTGATAGAACGCCGACTTGTGACAGACGGACAGACAGACAGACGGCACTGCGCCACACCACATACCGCGCTAGCATAGTGTCGCGAGATAAAAACTGTATATTACGACTTACGCAAAAAGACACGCGGCTACAGCACACACCGTACCATATAGCAATTTCACCGGGAAATTATCCGAGCATGGACATTTAAAAATAAATTCCGAGTGTATAAGAAATCAAACACTGGTATACAACCCGACACTTCAACCGTATCGTTTATATTTACAACGATAATTATAAACTGTTCTGTTCCGTGTGTCCACAGACTTGGTAGAGTGTTAGTCCTTGATATGCTGCGCTGCCTAATGACCACTTTTATTCGACAAAAATGTCAGACAACACTAAAAACCTAGACAGACGGGAAGACAGATATATACGTGCAGATAAAAACTAAAAAGAAAACTTTACTCGTGAACTATATTTCTCGGATCCATTAATTGTGACAGTTGTCTGACAGTTTTTAAAATAGACTGCAACGCGATGCTCTGCGTAAAATTTTATATCTGAATGTACCGGTCGGTTTCACCGACAACGAGTCTTTTACGAAGTTGTCGTAAGCCTATATACGTAGATTCACGGGTTAAACGACGTTTAGCGAGTTCGATTAACGAAAAAGAGACTGGAGGCCTACCACGAAGAGTTTTCAACGACGAACAAATAATCACGTAATGAACTCGAACAATGTCTAAATTCAGAAATAAGCCGCAGAAGCAGAAGTTAATCAGACAATCCCCACTCGAGGTCACACCGACCACTTCAGCGACAGTTAATTCCTCCTCTGATCGTAAACTTCGAACAAACGCGCGCAACTGACATAGCGAACTACGCGGACGGACAGACCGCTAAATTAGTCGATAGAAATGTCGCAATGACAGCGGAAGAGATCTTTATATTCAACTTTATTCACATTACAGGGGCCCCGCCTAGGTAGAGAAACAGTACAATAACGTAATAAACAAACAAACACACTAAATAATGATACGATCTTTAAAACGTAAAGTTATCACACGCGAAACAAATGGTGATTGCGCCAGAAATCTTAGTCGTTGACTTTAAACGAAACAAATGACTTTGTGCGAAAGTATGTTTGTTGAGGTCTGGGTTGCCAGCTGATGAAACCGGCCTACAGCAGGCGTGGATGCTGCATCACGTCCGCGGAGACCAATCGACCGCATCGCTCCGTGTGAACGGTGACGCCCTCTGGCGAGCCGCGAAATAACGAATTCGGAATAGACGTATGTAAGTTTACCGAATTAATTTGGCATTAAATATTTATGACAATTTACCGAAACGAATGCGATTTGCATCTAATCGGGCCTGTCACGGAGAAGCTGTGTGATGGTACGACTAATGCCCGCCCCTGACCCGACAGTTCAACCGTGACGTTTACATTTACAACGACAATCTGTGAACTGTTCTGTTTCGTGTGTCCATCGACCATGGTACAGTGACAGTCCTCGATACGTTGCGATGCCTATTATTTTTGGGATGAAGAGGTCAGAGGTCAAGTCACAAGATTACCGACTGCAAAATAGGCCTACACTTTGGATCCTTAAAATAAATGACGATTCATCTTGACACTATTTAGTTAAGCTCGAAGGTCAAGGTCATCAAACTTCTAAGTCACGAGAGGAAATCAAGAGTTCAACAACTGCTGGGTTAGCTGACCGTGGCTAAAAATCAGACCTGAATTGAAAACTGTAAATAAGAAGACTAGATGTAATAGCCAGCCGAATGTTGCCAAAGTGGTAGGTGCCCCCTCGAGTGAGGGCTTTTTACTTTTCTAGTTGTTATTGTTATTATTATTATTATTATTATCATCATCATCATCATCATCATCATCATCATCATTAGTATTGTTTACAAAGTTTTACAACTCGCAAGTTTATTACATTCTGCAAACGACGAGTGATTGAGTCGGCAGTTTGATTATATTCTCAATCATAGGCCTCGAGCTTGTTGCTGAATAAACTACTAATAGACGATTTTTTGCACAAATTACAGTGACGAAATGTCGCCGTTGACTCAGCAGTTATGCAAACACGCTGACGTCACGCAGTCTTTTATAAGCTTAGGCTACTGCAGGTGCTCGCGTTGAGTCGTATTAAGCCCGGTCCACACCAGCAACAATGTTGAAGCAAGATTGTCGAATGCTACAAAGTCGAATGTTGCTTCGACAAAGTCGAACATTGCTTCAACATTGTTGCTGGTGTGGACCGGGCGTTATAAATCAACTGCATTGCAGTCTGCAAGTAGGCCTAAGTAACGATGGCTTCGTCACGATTGACACTCAGCACGCGTGGTGGATTCTTGTACCATGGAACAGTGGAACAGTAGATGGCAACGTAGTCGACTGCCGGCCGAATACAACCTAACATAATGTATTGTCATTATCTAGGCCACAACATCAGACGGTTATGACATCACTGTTGCCAGTAGTGCATGTGGCACGACGGAGGTATGCACTCTAACGAGTTCCTTATCGTTACCTGATGTTATAGCTTCCCAAAATCTCGATTCAGTGATCGAATAATGTTTGTTCACCCTGCTAACAATCCGTGCTCTGGGCGCAGTACAGTCCGTATCCAGGGTAAGTGGTGACTAATGATTAACGGTCCTGGATCTGCGCGGTTGGCAGTTGGCTGGCCGGCGGTGCCGCGGATAAGCCGGCGATGTGCGGTAGAGTTCCCCGGCCCAAGTCGACATTTCACTACTTTGTCAACTCTACCTGTTACTCGCCTCGCCACGATCACCGTCGTCGACTGCCGGTTGCCTGGATTACGCCTCTCGGGACGATATGGGACCTTTTATTCATCCTCGGATTGAGACGGGGGTACTCGTGGGAAGGATAGTAATGGCTTGGTGATCTCGCTCAACGACGATGTTCGGCGTTGAGTTCGATCAGTCGGATAACTGTGTTTGCGTGGGCCAATTAACCGATAATGCACGCCAACTCAGCCTGGCCGTTCCTGCAGAGCGGGCGCTATAACTACCGGTATATAATCTACATCCGTCGCTAGAGAAAAAACGGCGAGTTCAGAGTAAAGTAAGCCTTGTGGCCAGGACTGTTGGCATCGACGGTTAATGTCGTATGACTCGTTCACGAGGCGACGTAGTTAGTTAGCATTGTATTCGCCAGGTGAAAACACCAACGGCAGGTTTTTTCTACCGCAAACTGATCTCCCATTAACGTCAGTGGGAAATTAATTTGCGGTGGAAAAACCGGCTCTATGAACGGATATGCATGCATGCAGTGGTCCTTGATATAATAATAACAATATGCCGATCTGACGGAAAACTCCCTAACATGTTCACTGTAATACCGTGGAAGAGTGGTTGGTAAATCTCTTGTCTGGGACGTCACAATAATGCCTGTCCTTTTGGAAGACTCTATGTTACCTCAGCTGCACGAGACGAATCCGATTCAGTAGCTGAGTTGGCAGCATCCAAAAAGATGAACAAATATACAAGCCTAGCAGTGGACTATTTTTCTTTCAGCCAATTGCGGTCGAGATGCTTGGCCGACGATTAAACCGATCGAAATGCAGTTTAGGGCAGCTTCATGTGGGTCAAAGGAACTATGTATTAGATGTAGGTCGAGATTCCGCACAAGCGAGGTCGATTTTAGTGTTTGTCAGGCCCATTGAAGAGCACTGAGAGTCTGCAACGGTATATGCAGCAATTCAATCAACAAGAACGACTGCTGCAGCCTACTGCAATGCTCCCTAATGCTCGGTGTTATATTGCATTGTCCTGCGTGAAAAATCTATCATTGGCGATGCGGCCTTTTGTCAAAACCTTTCACCACTTGTTGCTAATGCCCACTGATCCATCCCTGTCCCTGACCGTCGGCAGCAAAGCTGGACTCAAACTGTCACATTCAATGAGAGTATAATCCACGGCCCGTCCGTCACTGCAGCCTATTCGGGCTGCTATTGGCTAGGAGTTTTGGGGACGGCCAGCGCACCGACTGACGTCATCACCAGCTGTGACTGAACGCCTCGCGATAGTTGTCGCTCATCTGATAGGCCCGGTAACTCATTTGTCATCATTGTCTATACTAGATCGTGTCAACGTTATAGAGAACGCTTCAGACATCGTCGATGCTCTGAGACATCGTCTTTGATGCCGATGCCGGTACGTAACAGTGTTGATTTTATGCTATTTTCATATTATTGTAGATAATTTCTGAAGTGTCCTGCTTTCGGGAGTTTTACTGGTTTCTCTTTTTATGAGTTTTGCTTCATACATGTCCTGTTTAGGGACATTGAAAAGATTTTATTTATATCTGAAAGTTATATAGTTGCGGTCTGTCATTGGTTTTTGGTGCCTGGTCGAAACGGCGACAAGCTAAAACGGCGAAAGTCAAAACCGTGACCCAAAACGGCGACAATCCCAAACGGCGACAGGTTAAGGGGAATATAATCGAAACGGCTACAGAGAAGGGTGGTCAAAACGACGACAAATGACAGCAAAACGCTTAAACTAAATTGACGCCTTAATCAATTCGGCGACATGATTCCGCCGGTGTTTGCTTTCCTCTGTGATAAGATGTCTAAGATGTGTGTGCCAGTAATGATCGCGGTCGTATCATTGGCATCATATAAGGCGCCGGCTGTGTAATATGATCTGTTGTCTGTATCTGGAACCTGGTCCCGCACTCTGAATTTAGCCGATTTTTCTGCATTTTCAACACAGCAAGACGACCACTGCACGTGCTGTCAACTTAATTTTCACTCTGAACTGTGTCACATTGAACGCCCGCTTTTGTTCCTGATCGTATGTGAGTCCATTATCTGACATTACCAGAAATGCTCTTATCTGAAAAAAGCTCTTATCGGGCTGGCTTTGCAAAGTGATTCAGTGTTTTATTAGTTACTATTTTGTACAATATTCAATTCGTCCTGTAAAGATGCGACTACGATTTCTCATTAAGAGCGTTGATAATCGGAATTACGTCAAAGTTGTCAGTTAACACAATAATGACTAGAGGCAGCCAGCACTTACAACAGCAACACCCACGCCGGCAACGTTTTTGTGACTCGTGACCTTAACCTTTGACCTTTTGATCCCAAAATAAATGGGTTTCCAGGATTCATGTGGAACTTTTAAGGTCAATATTGGTCATCCTAGCTGCATCGGTTTTTGAGATATCGTGCTGGAAAAACAGACGCACAGACAAACGGCGCTGAAAACCGAATCCCCGCAACTGCCGTCGGTGTTGATTATTATTTATAGGTAGTCTATTTTTACAACAAATCCATTGCCGACCGCAAACAGCTTGTCTCTTCCAGCCACCGTCCTGCTTTCTAAATAACGAAGCGGACCGCGCCGCAGAACCCTTTCGAGCGTCGATTCTACCGTTCCGTGGTGCTTATCAGCTGTTGAAAATCGGACGCGCGCGCGCCGTCAAATCGACATTTACGGCGACAATGACTCTCGGCGCGCCGGCGCCGGACGTCGCACGTGCGGCGTCCGGCGCCGGTGAGTTCGGCGCCGTACGACCCGCCGACCGCCTGCATTAGTGAGTCTTTGTTGGCCTGTCAAACCGCTGCCGACCTGACCGTCGGCCAGGTAGAGTTAGTAGCCCATCAGCTTATGACGTGACAGTAGGGGACAACTGCTCAGGCTTGGATTGTTATGTAACGAGGACCGGTGTCCTGTTATATGGAACCACCCTCCCCCGAATTGTCTCCCTGGTGACAGTTATATAGTAACTGGAAAGCCCTCACTCAAGGTCGCACCGACCACTTTTGCACAAAAACTCGACAAACAGAAAATACAAGGTACTGTTACTTATTTACACTTTCCGGTTGAAGTCTTCTTTTTATAGTCATCTTTATTCATCATTTCTGATAGCAAGAACAGTAAAGTGAACTGACAGACAGACAGAAGCAAACTTTGTCACACAGACAAGAGACAGACAAGTTTAATAACTGTGTACAAAAAAGTACAAAATAAAAAAAACAGAACTAAATGGCTGTATTGTGTTGAATGAACACAATACAGTATTCGCCTCGAAGCGGTCCGCTATATCCAATAGGTGGTTCCTTGGGCCGACCCGAGTCCTCTACGCAAACGGCATCTAGATCGCTTCAGCCGTTTCTGCAGGTGTCACTAGGTGACAGACAGACCGACAGACCACGCTACTCTGGTCGGTAACAATAGTCGGCATCTACGTACGTAGTACGGCGATGTAGTCTCATAATAATTGTAGCATACCTAGACTCTTAGACTGGTTTCCACGCTTTTATCGTCGCACGGAACGAGGCAATCGTAGACAGCGACTTCGCTTCGCCCGCTGTGTGGAATCACACGCTTAACTATAAACTTCCTTAATGTGAGTCCATTTGATGCTACTAAACTAATTTCGCCTTCCTACGTCCATCAATATATATTTCTGTCTTCGGCGACGTACACCGTTGCCATATTAACACACACAACACAGTTTTTTTCGTAATTCTTCCCATTAATCATCCAATTTCTAGGTTTCTGTTTTAGTTTATTTTACGAGTAATGTTGAAATAGTTAGTCACAATTATGCCGTACAATAATGCGAAATTGAATTATGTCCGACTATATGGTAAAGAAGTAAATTTAAGAGAAATTGGTCCTTCGTAGCGAAAATCATATTGCCATGCGTTGACCCAGTTTCGCATTGTTTTATTGAATGACCTCGACGTGACCTGATGACGTCATCAGGCCACGTCTACTCAAACAGTCAACGTTATGACATAGCGTGTCGTGTCACTCGAGAACGGGCGCTAAACGTCGCCGAAAATGTGGGAGTACCTTTCTTGTACGCAGCGTATAGGTGAGGGGAATGATTTTGAATTGATCTAATTTCTAACGGTAAAATGAAAAACTAGACATCCTACAGAGTGCTATTTTGGTAGTGAGTTTCGGGCGATCTGTAATCATTGCTGAGTTATGGCGGCCTGGATATTTGTTGAGGATTTTTTGCGTTTATTTTGTAAACAACCCCTTGCGATAAAGTTTTTAAAATTCTGTTCCAAACCTTTTCACCGCTTCACCGATCAATGTTGTTGTGTTGAAATTTCGTGAAATCTATGCGACGGAAAATCGGCGAAATCGTGCGTTATATACTGGACAAAAAAACTAAATTTCGCCTGCCTCTCAAACTATTGCTGTGGCGCGGATCGCGCCCAAAATCTGCCAGGGCCAACCTCCAACAGTGTACTTAGAGTGCTCCAGATTTCATCCAAATCTGTTCACTTTCGGCAGAGTTATAGCCGAATGCGTGAACACCGTCCCAAATTGCCCAGTAACGTAAATCCAATATTTGCCCAAAGCAAAGCTTCTAGACGAATAAAAACGGGATAATGACATGATTTAGACAATAAAGGTATCCACACTGACACACAGAAATGCATGGTAAAAGTCAATAAAACAATATACAAAGGGGACAGTGTCGTATGTCCAGCTAAGCGACATAGCAAACCAAGAGAGTCGTGATCACGTTGAAATAACCACTGTTTGGAAGCAATAAACATCTCAAAGCGTGATTCAAATTTACTTACGTGTTTGGCCCACAATGCGCTGGGCAGAGAAAAAAAAACAAAGTATTCCTGACAGTATTTTACAGTTTTAATAGAGTTGGTCGCGAATAATTTCATTAAAAATCTGTGGCTCTGTATCGACTCACAACGTAATGAAGATTTGAATTTACTGCTTACCTTTTATATATCGCGCAACTTTTAGCCATTACTTCATTTTTTATTAAATTATAATAACGGAAAATAATAATTTTTATTACTATTATTATTATTCGCCGGTCAGTCTCCCAGTAGATTCCACAATTACATATCCGAAACTGTTTTTCTCTTTTGAATTCCCGTCCTGTGACTGAACTTTGGCCAATGACCGTGACAGAAGAGGAGGTTTTGTATGCCAAATGTCTCGGTTAAACTTCATCTTGTTCGAACGTTGTGCACAGACACACACAGTAAACTGCTCGCTTTACCAACATCACAAAAGTGTTTAATAAAAGTCTCCCCGTCGTACAGTTGTACCGGTTAAAAGTCTCCGAAGTCTGTTAGTGAGGGTTAACTTCTTCACGCGGGTAGCAGAGACTTTCATGGATAGCAGATTTTGCAATAGCATGACGATTTGGCCGGATATCGGATTCTTTACGGAACAGACAACTGTCACACCGGCTAGGATATTGCCAAGATACATAAAATGCATAAGAGACATAAGATAAGGTACGTAGCAAACCCGTTCTGGATGAAGCAGAATTGTTCGTGTTAGTGTGGGGGAAGGGGAGTTCCCCTCACATTCACTGGCAAGAAGCTGCATGCATATTAGCTGCTAGCAATTAAAAGTGTCCTCTCATTTTCGTTAAAATATTCGCTAGTATGAAAGTAACACGGCTCATTGTTTTAGGCCCGCATCGCCTGCTTGCAATGCATAAGATGCGTCCTATTGCTATAAATGTCGCACGTAGCGTGGTCTGTGTGTCTGTATGTTGGTCACACGGATGCGCTGCGTAATAAACGGCTGTACTGATCGAGATGTCGTTTAAGGGCTGACTATTGTGGGTCCAATGAGCCATGCATTAGATGGGGTCAAGATCAGACGAATCCATCTATAGCCGCGAGTAGTGACAAATTAGCGATGTGGTCTTTTGCCAAATTATTTTCGATTTCGACACTAGTTAGATTTGCATACTACAAGGCGCTGAGGAGCTGTTGCTTATTCCGCTAAAAACTAAATCAAGCCGATAAACCCTAATAAACGTTGGAATCGAAGATATAAAATATGTCGCAAGAACTATGTAGCAAAATGATTGTGGAAGTTACGTTAATAGTCCGGTTCGACGCTACTGATCCCCATTTCATTATATCCCGAGTCGTGTCGTTTCTCCCACACTGTCACGCGGACGCATCAACAGACGCCGTTCGGTTGCCATCGCCGTCAAATCAGCAACATTAGCACGTCGACAATCTGTTTTTGACGACCACCGCGCTTCACACGACTGCCGATGGATTTAGGTAGGTCAGATTGATTGATTGATTGATTGATTGAATAGAAGAAAACCCAATGAGTTGATTTCGTGAGAATGTCGTTTTCTATTTGAGTTTCGATTTCTGTCGCATCGAGTTTATTTCTGTTTTTTTTGTGTTTTGTCGGTTTTGATGAAATACGTCGGCACTTGCGTATTGCGCAAAAGCGTATAATTTGCTGTTGCAAATGTTGTACATTTTCGTCCTTTTTGCCTCGAAATTCCTGCATTCTCCATTACGTTAAGTGTTTATTTAATATTCCACAACACAAATGATTGAATGATAGCACTTACCGCTCGCTGCAGAATTGTTTTTCTAAGAAGATTAATGCCGTAGCAGAGAAAAAGGCAATGCATTCGCCGATAATAGTCTGTCATTCATTTCTTCATTCCGTTCATTGATGTACAAAACGTTTTTCGCATTTTAGTTTGTCACACTTATAATACTTTTTTATCATTTTTTATTTTGCCGACGTTTTTGTTGAATCCCATGGAGCCTCCATGTAGTTTTCATATGTATTGGCTAGCGTGGAATTAGCCAACTATGAAACACGTGAACACGACGTTTTCTGTAGTAATTTCACGTTGACCAAAACATATGAAAACTTGATGGAGACTGCATGGGATCCCATGGAATTCCATGGTGACTGCATGGAATTCCATTGAATTTCACGGAGTATAAAACTGGAAACTATTTGCAGGGAAAATACATGGAATTCCATGGGATTTTGAAACCGGTACCGTATTCTGCAGTATCGCCTTAAAGGTTTTCAAAGTAGCATACCGATATTGAAAAAATACAAATTCAAAGGAGATAGACTTTTAAAACAACAGCAGCGAAATGTGTATTTTTTCTTTTGCGGGTGTAACACTGACGGCTGGTGTAAACAAGGTGTCGCCCTAACGGGACGTAACCGTACTGGCCCGCCGTGCAGTGTCGGCTGCCCGACAGCCCACGCGCCCGGCCGGCGGCCGACTGCTCACGCGCCTGTCGGCCGGCCTGCCGGCAGCATTACAGACGATGACAGACGACGACGACAGTCGACTGCTGACAGATGCGTGTATTATACGTGTTTATGTTTATGACGTTTCAAGTTTTTTTTGAACATTTTTCATTTGAAAGTTTTTTGCGTCTATTGTTCCGTCTGTCCGCATGTACATCGGTAGGACTGCTCAGAAGCTGGATCAATAGATATAGCATTGTGTAAGGGACAATATGTGAGATAAAATGGTAAAAACTGGTCAGTTTACAACCAAGTGTAAGGGCAACAAAGTCATAGCTCTAGAACTGCAAAAATCACTTTGGTGGGACTCCGCCTAGAACGTTAAGCACGCCCTTACCAGCGAAGTCATGTGGCAGTTGATGGTTCTGTTCCCTACCGGTATTGCTA
>Ga0209780_1001608_pt1 | contig 15118 bp, 11 predicted proteins | sample WorMetexBAHAMAS2_FD_187384 | JGI IMG/M metagenome (GOLD analysis project Ga0209780, IMG submission 187384) | Marine gutless worms symbiont microbial communities from Max Planck institute for Marine Microbiology, Germany - Inanidrilus exumae... | ecosystem: Host-associated > Annelida > Digestive... | reverse complement strand
AGACAAACAGAAAGTCCGCCTGTGGGACAAATGGCAGTAAGAACGTAACATTAACACTAGACAAACTGTCTTCGATCGAGGTCAGACAACCGCGTTAGCGCCTTAACGCGCCATAGCGATGGATTCCGCAGTTGCAGCAATAGCGAATTCTTGAACGACTGCAAAGGTTTTGCAATAATAATTGTCTATTTTATTTTCAAATTTTAAACAACGTTCATCTGCCATGTTGGATTTTAAAAAGTGTAAATTCCATGTGCATGGGTTCATCTTGCCAAATTTAGTGCAGATCGGTCAAACCATTGCTACGTTATCCTAATTTAACGGTTTCCAACATGGCGGCAATCCGCCATCTTGGATTTCTAAATATTCAAAAGTGTAAAGGCCGATAGGGTTAATGGGGTCAATGTGTATCATCATACCAAATTTCTCTGCAACAGGTCAAACTCCCCTGAGCTATAGGGATGTAACTGTTTTCAAAATGGCGGCCGACTGCCGTCTTGGATTTCGAGGAATTCAAATTTTTAACTGTCGACAAGCTTTGGAGATTTAATATGCGTCACTGTGCCAAATTTTGTGTACTGTATCTTGTCGATCGGTCTAACGGGTGCTGCGATATGTTCCCGAGGTATTTCGTTAATGGAAAGCAATATCAAAAACCACAGCGGTTCTAGCGGTGTATTGATTATGCCCGTATCTACGGCATTTCCTTCGAAACTACCTGGTGAACGTTTGGCGAAGGGAGCATGAAGAAGAGAAAAATAGACAATGATCATGATTTTTCGCTTTTTGTAAAATGACCTTGACATTATTATTTGCAACTTCTTTGATACTTACTTCTTTATTTATATATTTATTTATTTTATTTATTTATACTAAAACAAAACAGAGCAATGCTGTGAATACAGTACGACTGACTGCCTTCTTTCACCGGACTGCCTTCACGGACTATTGCCCGGACCGTTTTTTTTGAGCTACTCGGTTTTTGTTTTTAGTTTTTCCTTATTTGTCGTTTTTGTGCCGTGCGCTAGATTAGGCTGGCCATCTAGTCGGCTTTTGCGCTCACGTAAATATACTGTATCGTGTCGTATCGTATCGTAATAATAGTTTCTGCCGCTCAGTCCAACGTAGGGTTAAAACCACTTATACGCGGCCGTGTACAAAACTACAAATAACAGATACAAAATACAAAATATGTGATAGTTAAAAACTGTGATGTATGTTTTCACTCGGTCCAGGACAGCACGCAACACTAGTATTCTAGTATTCATACACACAAAACTATAGACAAAAAACAAAATTCACCAGTTAAGGCATAAATTAAACTTACGTAAATTTACTGTCTGTATTGTCCCAGCCTACTTACTTACTTCCTATTATGGGTGCTCCCTTCCAAAAGTTTTCTAACTTCCTGGAAGTTTCCCTTTGTTCATATTTTTCACCATATACAAAACGGTTATTATATGTTACATTTCATGCCTAATGATGTGCTACTGTGTTGTTCAAATTCTCATTTATGAGCAATAAAATCTTTGCTTGCTTGCTTGCTTGTTTACTTGATCCATTTTCCTTTTTTTTGTTTCTCAGAGGATCGTCGAAATTAATCGCTATGCTGTTGCATCTTTGTTAATCCTTGACTACGATGCTATAGCATCGTCTAATGTAAGCTACAGGCTAAGTCTCCGTCCACACCAGCAACAATGTCGAAGCAACAGGCAACATTGTCGAAACAACGTTCGACTTTGTCGAAGCAACATTCGACTTTGTTGTCACAAACGGCAACAATGTCGAACGATTCTATTGTAAAATTTCGTCCTTTCCACAAAGTCGAGACAAATTAAACATGTTCAATTTGTTTCGACATTGTCGAAAGGACGAAATTACGTTCGACATTGTTGCCGAAACCGGCAACATTGTTGCCAAAAACGGCAACAATGTCGAAGCAACATTCGACACTGTCGAAAGAATCGTTCAACTTGTAGCGTTCGACAATGTTGCTTCGACATTGTTGCTAGTATGGACGGGGCTTAAAACGACAAACATTTCGACACGGGAAAGGGCAGCGTTGCATGAGCGCCGTAAAAATTCTTCGTCTGTTGTCGTGTCACAGACGATTACAGCTAGTGCTGTTATTGCGGCGACCATCAACAATAACGCAATAAAGGCCGTCGTCGCCGTATACCCGCTGCCGCAACCTTCGCACAGTATACCTCGCGAGACATATGTTGCACCACCATTATGTTATTAACTCATCCGTCTGCGAACCGACGACGCGCTGCCGCAGGGAAGCACGCAGCCTTTAGTTTAGTAAACAGTCAACGCGTCGCCCCCATGCAGTACGTGGAAATAAGTCTCTGCTCTTGGATTCGGACCGCGCGACCCTCTGTCAAGGCCGCGTGTTGCGAACAAAGTTGGGCGCTCAGTGAGATAAATTTGCGATAGTAGCTAGAAGTTGATAAATGATAAAATGCCGGCTTGTGACAGATGGACGGACGGACGGATGGACGCACACGACCATAGCGTATACCGCTCTAGCATAGCGTCGATAAGTAACAATGTATGCATTTTACGCTGAAAATTTCATAAAACAAACTGAAGGCCTTCAACAAGTTACGATCATGTAGTCACCAAAGTCAAAAAATATCGTTTAAACTCGCACATCGCTAGTGCTAGTGCGGTCAGTTATGACTATCACGCAGAGCGTCGTAAACTCAGGCCTACACAACACGGACAGTTTAACATTAACATGGCTCTGTAATGTAACCCAATAGAACGCCGACGGAATTAAGTAATTCGATTGACAGAGGAGCTCTTGTGCGCGTCTGGTAACTCTATTAGTCTGCGCATGTGGAATAGGCCTAATACTCTGCGTCGTTTACAGTGTTGTCATTTGAATCTCAAGAAATTTTTGTGCTCTGGTCATAATCGATCGATGCATGTTTTCATTATATTCCCGGTGTTAGTTGAAATATTCGAATTACGTTTGTTTTTTTCAACCACATTGGTGGTCCAACTAGAGCAATCGGTTCGCTGAGCGTATTTGTGTGTCCCAACGGTATATATAATTTTCGAACTAAATGACTTTCGACCTAAATTTCTGCCATCTTAGTTCATCTTGATACTATAGGTTATGTTCGATGTTCAAGGTCACAGGTTAAAGTTCAAGGTAACACCAGAAAAGTTCAGCAAGAGCAAGACAGCAATTGCTTGGATGGCCAAAATGCAGACATAAATTAGAAACTGTAAATAAGTTAACAGCCAGGCAAAAAATTTTAAGTCCAGCACCTCACTACCGTTACCACGGTTGACTGTATGTTGCTAAATAGGTCGGTGCGACCTCGAGTGAGGGACTTTTAAAGTTTTTAGTGTTAAGCGGTTCTCAGTAAACGAACAGAACGAGTTAAATATACAGAAGGCAAAGAGTTGTGGCGTACCACAACATCGACATGAACGTAAATAATAATAATAATAATAATATACACATTTGTATAGCGCCATATGGTCGTAACTTCAGAGGCGCTGTTTAACGATGTTAAACGTTAACAGTTTATATACAGAGACGAAACTAATAACTTGCGGGTCTCTAATATGCGATTATTCATGGATTGAATATGCATTTAGGTCTATTTTGTTGACTGTCTCGTAAATTTGGTGTCAAAAGTTAAGTTATATTACCCGTAAAATTTGTCCTGCATCATGCTTTATCACAATTAGACCTATCATTGTCGTCAACGTCGTCATTTTCATTTTATTACCGCGCGACGCTATGTTAGCGCGGTATTTGCTGTCGTCATGTGTCCGGGACACATTTATATACCTCGAGTCGATAGTCCGTCTGTCTGTCCTTCACAGGCCTAAACATAGGATCACCCAAACAACGCCGTACGATAGCTCGGGGAATCTAGCTTTCTGTTGCCAAAGATCTCGGCAAAACTCCAATGGGATCACCTCCAACGATGGCGCCAAATACTGGTGGGGTAGGTTGAAATCGGCGATTTTCGACCAATATCTCACTGCATCTCAGAAACGGTGCAAGATAAGGATAGAGTTACACTTTTGGAAAGCTAACAAAACGCATTTGCGCTCTGTCGAATTCTGCCATTTCCAATGGCCATGAGTGACTCCTAATTACCCCCAAACCACCCAATTTTCCACATTTTGAATCGCCTTTCGTATCTTTATAACTGGTGCAGATACAGACTTCAAATTTGGTAGATGGATTTATAGTAGCATGTTCTAGCCCAAAATTACAAAGCACCTGGTCACTGTCACATGATTCATTAAAATTTTTGTGGCTACAATCATATCTTTGGAACGTCATGTAGCCCATTTAAAAAAAATTCGGTTCCCCAGTATATAGTTGGATCGGTTAATCTAGAAACTTTAAATTTCTTGTGCTTGTTCATACTGAGGAGTACCAATGCACGCGTGGGAGATTATCTCCGAAATTGGTGTCTTCGGGGTCACGTGGTCTCATTAAATTTTGGGAAAAAGTGATAATATCTCATAAAGGGTGCAAGATAGAGATACAGTTGCAATGGAAGACTGATAGGAAATCGTATGTGGTATATCAAATTACACCACTACCAATGACCTTGAATTACCTTGAAGGCCACTTTTGCTGTCTGAAACCTTTCTAACTCCCGTACTTCTGGAAATGTATTATGCGTTATCTACAATACGTTTACACGTCAATCGGAAAGCACACGCCGCTTGTAATTTCAACTCTTTTTTCTTCCAAAAATGAAGGACTTTTCAAGGTCACAGCGTATCACGTATACTGCAAATGTGGTAATATCTCGGAAACGGTGCAAGACGGTTTCGACCGTTTCGTTGTTACTGTAGACCACTAATAGGAAGTGATATATGGCCTATCAAATAGAGGCATTTCGATGACCTTGAACGACCTTCAAGGTCATTCACCTTATGTAAGCCTTTCCAAGTGTGATTTTTTTTTCGTACAGTACAGCCGTGTAGCAGTTGACAAGATTTCAACTGACAGTCGGTTGCGCGGTCCCTCTGCGATAGCTTTGCTACTGTTATCAGAACCTGCAAAGCAGGTTTGATATTGAGCGTCACCTGTATACTAAGAGCCACATTAACCAAATTCCGTGTGTATGTATGTATGTATGTATATAATTATGTATGTGTGTGTATGTGTGTGTAACTACTCCTCCCAAACCACTGAACCGATTTGCATAAAAATTATACCAGCTAACGCTAATTGCTATAGGCTACTTAGATTTGAAATATTTACCCCCACCATATTTAAAACGTCAAAAACTCCCCCCAAAAGGGGCGTGAATAGGCATTTTCAAGCTAAACTAGCATAATATTGAAACTCACGTATCTCGGCCGCGGTTTGAGAGCGATTTCGATAAAATTTGGCACGGTTACGCAGATCGACCCTCTTGACCGTTCTGACCGTTATAATTTTCAAATTTTTAAAATCCAAGATAGCGGCGGCTGCGATCTTGGAAAATGCGAAAAATCGCGATATCTCGACCGCAGTTCGAGCGACTTTTACGAAATTTGGCACACTGATGTACTTATCACAACCTGCCCTGGTATTGATATTGCTTTACAGGGAGGGTTCGATTAGGCGGGAAAGGCAGTTTTTGGTGTGCTGCATGCAAGTCAGTTAATCGGACATGCAGCACGTCTACTTTATTATTAGTTATTATTATCTTTGTAACTGGTGCATATACAGACATCAAATTTGGTAGATGGATTTATAGTAGCAAGTTCTAGCCCAAAATGACAAAGCACGTGGTCACTCACATGATCCATTTATTTTTTGGGCTACAATCATATCTTTGAAACGGCTGAAGCTAGAGTTGTCAAATTTCTGTACCGGTAGAATAGGTCAAGTGTTAGGGTTGGGATGACAAACTACTTCCTAATGAACCCGCTCAGAGTCACGTGGCCCTTTTATTAGAATTTCGGTTTCCCAATATATCTTTGGATCGGTTGATCTAGTTATTTTTCTGCAATAGTGTAGCAGTTTGTCTTGCATCTATGCTCTGGTTTTCTGGCGTCCTGGCCAATTATTAAGACACCGTACGTAAGTAGGCCCTAATGTTATGGTGGTACACAGTGGCCGCCCATCTTCTGTAGAAGAAACCACCTTTCAGTACGAAACGCTATCTTTTGAACAGTGTATGTAGTACGGGCAACCCGTAGCCATTCTTCCTGTCGGTTGCGGTACGGTCATCCTACTCGTACTCATACTACGATAAGGGTATCCCAACCCTAAGTCTAGTCAAAAAACTAACACTATCCCTAACCCTAATCAATGGTTAAAAATTGCCTGTGGTTTCCTGTGGCTTTGTTGTGAATTCGTAATAAGTATAGCCCCAAACATACCGTGTTCGTCCACGTAAACTAAGAGATGTTGCAAAACGAACCCACAGTGCGAAATGCAACAGAAAGAAAAATAGAAGATCAAAATTTAATTATTCTTTGTTGATGGGTAGCGTATCGCAGTACGTGTACGGGGCTGACTGCAACGGCAACCGACAAGAACAACGGCAGCAGGTTACCCGTACTGTATACAGTGTCGCCTTCAGAAGATTGCGTTTCGTACTCAGAAGTGAGTTTTGTAATCAGAATACGGTTTTTTTTCTACATACGACGGGTGGCCACTGTGTGCCAGCATACTGGCATGTAACTCCGGCTTAAAAACTACCTGTTTCACAAATCCTATCCCCCGTAGTTTCACTTCTTCCTCTCGGACTGCCTTCACGGACTTTTGCCCGGACCGTACGTTCTTCTGAGCTAGGCCTACTCGGTTTTTGTTTTTAGTTTGTCCTTATTTTTTCGTCTCGGTGCCGTGCGCTAGACTAAGCTGGCCATATCGCTTTTGAACGCACCTAAAAATATCGTATCGTATCGTATCGTAACTGCTGTGATGTCGTGGTGAATTGATATGTTTTTTTTCTGGGAGTCGTCAGCCATTATGAGAACGACACTGCTGACGTCTACTAGTGATGAACGAGTCGCCGAGAAACGTTCGGCCACGAAGCGGCACGTACGTATGAACGGCTAGACATCTAGCCGCGGTGAGTGAGTGAGTAAGCCATCGTAGTCATTCAGCTGAGGGTCTCCGCGTCCCTATCGTCATCATCATCATCATTCTTTAATAATAAACTGACATACCGCAGTATAAATCATAAGAATAAACATAAGAGCATAGACTATACATACAAGTTAAAAGTACAAGCTCAATAACAGTCTTTATACAGCGCTCGTGTAATGAAGTTTTTATTACACAGGTGACTGGTTTGTGTCGGCAGCTGTCTATCGTGGTTGCGTTTTCTCAGGTGGTAATGCTGCGATGCTATGGACTGTGGAGGGAGGAGTGTATGCAGTGTGTGGTTTGAATTGTTCAGTGTACTCAGTGGATGACACAACGGCGAACTACTCCGCCCGGATTTTGCCATACTGCCACACAGACCACCCAGAAATATGACGTTATTGGTGGACAGCAACCTGGATTTTATGTAAACTGGTGAAAATGTCGGCGCCTTGAAGACGATTGGCATGATTTCGTATTTGTTGCTCATTTTCAGAAGGCACTGGAATATTTTTCGCGATCGTTTTACGTTGCTTTCGGAACTGGTGTTTGGAGTACAATAGAAAGACAGATGGTTTGGCGACGAGGAATAGTCGACTGTTTGGCTTTTCGTTACGCTCTGCACGGTACACCGTCCTCCCTTTAAAGTCATCTTCCAGATTCATTTTGTCAGTGTACGGTAATGAGTCTACTTCACGTTAATTTAAACTCCGTTTTCGTGGACAACCAGGGTTCTGTTGTGGTCGACACAACTGCGTTATTTTAACATTAACAAGATGCAGTTGGAGATGGCAAACTTTTCCCCGGTGTCATAACTTGTCAAACTGTACGGAACATACGCTTCGTCTTTCATTCGGGCCCATTCGCTCCATTATGCGAAAACGACGTCATCCACAAACCCGAAGTACATTGCCGTCAGAAGAAGATCGAGCCACGGCCACAGGTAACATGCAAACAAAACGTGGTGGAAAAATTTGGACGAGTGACTTTTGAGATATACGAGCAGACACACAGACAAACAAACAAATAGACAAACAGACATAAAGACACACGCCGATCGCAACACTTCGCACCCATAGCGGAGGCGAATTAATTATGCAACCAACCGCAGCCTAACATAGGTTGTTTACTGTGACGTAAGAGGTGACGAATCTGACTGTGGTTAACGACAAAAAGTACCGTTAATTTTGCTCATAAGCACACTCTGTGCTTCGTCCATCCCCAGATTTTTGCGTCACGTTTACTTCCCTCCGGACGACATGTTTCGATGAAGCCAAGTGGTGAGTCTTCGTCGGGCGCATGGCGCTACTACCGTCACATCGCTAGCATCAGCATCAGCAGCAACAGCTGGCATCATTTGAGTGTCAATTGTTGACAGGAAGCCGACGTTATGTGCTAAGGAGCTTGCGACAGCGAACGTCTCGTCAGCCTAATAACTCGCCAGAGACGACGACGACGCAGCTGAAATAGTCGTCACTGCCGCGAGGCCTGTCCACGCATACGACATTCAGTGAGTCGGCGTAGCGGCATCGACATCGCACGACGCCTAAGTTTTCTGTACAGAGCCGGTGCCATCAGTTACTTACTTTCGTGTTATTTGCGTTGTGGTCGCATCATTAATTCATTACGTTGTAGAGCAAAATTGGCATATTGTAGAACCATTGTTTTTTAATTTCAAATAAATTTTCTCATACGAACGTTATTGAATTGTGGTATTAGATTACTAATGTAAAGTTTGTGCTGTATTTATTTAAGTTTTGCGCAGTCTAACATCTTTAAAATAGTACTAGGCCTAGTATTCAAAAAAGATTGCCTTAACATTAAACACAGGCTACTATTGAGACTGAAGTAAACAGATGACAGACAGAAGATCCGTTAGCTAACGAATAATGACTTATATTATTCCTGCTGAAATTGTGCTGTTGAACAAGCCGGTTGATGAACTACAACGAGTGTGGCATCGATTGGACGTGGTCGAAGATGACTACTGCTGATGGAGTGAGGATGTACGTGGCCATGCTGCTGGTACTGTTGAAGTCTCGAGTCTTGATAGCGGCGGACGTGCCGGAAAAGCGCTCGTCTGCCCCCGGTCTAGCGGTTGACGTTCGTGTGAGTCCTCCGGCGCCGCAGCTGATGTTCGTCCGAACTCAGCTGAGAGTCAGCATCGTCGTGACGTCGGTCGACAACTCGACGTGCGTCGGTTCTTTTCCGACGTGCCTCACGACCATGTCCGTCAGTTCCTACAGACCGACGACCGTCGTGGCGCTGACCACGCCCGGGTCGTCGTCGACGGACCCCGCCAACAACACGCTCACCGACCTCCGCTTTCGCGTGAACCAGTCCGTGGTCGTTGTCGTCCACGCCCTCAGCGTCGGTCGGGCTGTCCTCACGTTCGAAATTTCTACCGCTTCCGCCGACGTTTACACCGATGACAGGAATATATCGATGACTGTGGACGACCGGGTCGATATTCGATACAAAACTCTTCAAGTCGAAGGCTCGGGAAACGCCGCCGGCGGACATTCGGCGAACGCTGCCGGCGGTCGTCAGCTGGTCCCCGGATCCAGCCCGTCCTCGCACCTGCTGGCTGTGATCGAGTACCACCTAACGGTGGCGCGTCGTCGACGTTGGATTGACGATGGGTTCTTCTTGGCGGTGATGACGGCGACGCTACTGAACGCGTTCGGCCTCGGGTGTGTCACGGTCCACAGCGACGTCAGACAGGAGTTGAGGAAGCCGCGTCCGTCAGCGCTCGCAACACTTCTCTGCCAGTTCGTCGTACTTCCGCCGGTATATATGCTCAATTCTCGATTGGCAACGATAAACGATAAACGATAAACGTGACCATTATTACTGGCCCGCCTAATGGGCCACTATTGTTTTGCTGGCTGACGTCTGTCGTCGTCTGTCGTTGTTTGTCGTCGTCTGTAACGCTGCTGGCGGAACGTGAGCGGTTGGGCGGCCGACACTGCACGGCGGGCCATTCGTGTTACGTCCCGTTAGGGCGACACTTTGTTAATTTAGGAGAGCTAAGGCAACTGAAGACCGATGTGAATACTTATTATACTATTGTAATTAGTAATTACACACGCCCATAGCAGTCTCGGGGTAGGTTTTTACCTCTGTTTGTCTGTGTGTCTGATTTTTTCCGCACGATATCTCAAAAACATGCAGCCAGGATCACTAAACATGACACAAAAATGTACAATGAAGAGTCCTGGAAACTTATTTATTTGGGGTCAAAAGGTCACAGATCAAGGTCACGAGTCATAAAAACACTGCCGGCGTGGGTATTTGCACTATAGTTGCTGGCACCAGTAATAATTAGACAATAGCATTATATTTTACGGAATCCGCGCCTCACTACGGAAGGATTCGTTAGGAGTGTGACGTCAGACACAAAGTCAAAGAATAAAAGAGGAATGGAAATGTCGAAATTTGTAAACAATCAGTTGAATAATTATACAAAAAATTAGTATTGATTTTTGAGTTATAAGAGCCAATGGAGTGCTTTATATGTTGTAAAATAGACAGTTATTTCCGGACTAATGTGGTCGGTTATACTTTGTCACAAGGTACATACTGAATGCTGACTATCCGACATCAGGCTCGGAATTCGACATTTTCTCCGGTTGAATTGGACGCTGTTTGAAAATAACAGTGAAAGTGAACCTTGTCTTTTTTTGGAGTTCCGACAAAATACAGTTGCGCAACGTCTGAAGTGAATTACATTTGGAAAGGCTTCATCTGCCATATCTACATCGTTTTCTCATATGTATAGGCCTACCTATATTACAACGAACAATATAAACAATGTTTTTTGCGTACGAAATATTTGTCTTTAAAGTAATAACTCTAGTAACAGGTGCTAGTTGTTTATTATATCTACTGCATTGTCTAATTGTATTTCTTTGTTGTTTAGTATGTTAATTTTATTTTTCTTTTGTGTTTCACTCAATATGCATTTTGTAACATATTCCGCATGCAGCATGATCGGTGTTTATTTGTTCAAAAATAGGCCTAAGTATAATTATTCTTTTGGGTGGAAGAATTTGAGCCGACGGTAAACAACCAATAAATACTACAGAAGTAAACAGTTGCAGATATATTGTTCCATTATTGGTTCTCAAATCAACTACTGCAACTCACTGTTTTGTAGTGTCTGACAATAATCTGAACAAGAAATACGTTCTGTGGAACATGGTATCTGCCCCATAGCCGCATATTTTTCATTACGCATGCGCAAAACAGCCATATTTCTACTTCCGGTCAAAAATCAGACGTCACCATCGTGTTCCCCGACCCAGATTTCATATAAGCTGCGAGAATTTCGGTGATTCGTGAACATTTAAGGCAGATATTGCGTTTTTCATTTTTGCATAGGTTTTCAGGACCTCTGGGTCAAAAATGGGGATATTAGGGAGAAAATAGGGGAAGGGGTGGGGCGATATTGACCCCCAACAAACTCGTTCTTACGTTTGGGGGTTTACACGTCTGTGTCCAATTTGGTGAAAATCGACGAAGAAATGCGACCGCGAGAGTGTCCACAGACGGACACACACACACGCACACACGCACGCACAGACGCAAAACGATTTTATTATCTGTCCCATGCTGTATGCTATAGCTATGGGGCAGATAATGAATTACAGCATGTACAAATCAGAGCAGCTAGAATTGTTTGTAGTATCGTCAGTCAGCGCATGCCTTGTTCACAGCACCTTTGTCATTTGCATTGGCTACCAGTGCGATCCAGGATCCAGTTTAAACTATAAACACTGTATTTTTGATCACGAACGTTGAACCAGCCGAACTACCTCTCCGCTGTATTACAATCATACCAACTTGAGTCGACGAACGGAGCATTCATCGAGTCAACTCAAGCCTGCTGACTGTTCCTCATTGTAGGACAGCTCAGTAGTCGGTCGTCGATTGAACTCGAGGTGCACCTGGAGTGTGAAACAGTATTCCACAAAAAACTTAGAAAATGTGACACTTTGGTAGTTTTAAATAGGACCTTAAAACTTATTTATTCCGCCGAGACATGAACTGGCCAGTCTGTAATGCGCCTCAGATTAAGATCTTTAAGATTAAGATTTATCCTATATAAATTGGATAACTGATTACTGATTACTTTGTCCAAGGCGGCGGATGCAGACGGCATCTGAATCGCGGCATGTTTCAACCAGAAACAAAATGTCAATACGTTATTGGCTTATGTCATGCCTCCAAAGTGGGAGGCATTAAGCGGAGCTGCTGTCCGTCCGTCTGTCCGTCTGTCTCTCTGTCCCATGTCTCTAGCTTAAAAACGGTGCGTTTTAGATCAATGGTTACTGTAATGAATTGGTCAACGTCCTTCAGGCTGAAAAACGTCCTCAACATCTCGAAAACAAAACGAGATAGAGCTGCGGTTACTAATAAACGTGATTCTTTGCCGTGGTCGTCAGTGTCGCCTAATCACCAGAAAACACGAAAACTGACGTCGGCGAGGGGCATGTAGTTTTGCTGCCATCGGGGCGATATCGCTTTTTGCTGTAGACTGTAGCAATAAAGTAAAATTAACGAATCGGCTAAGTTTCTTTAAGATCTGTTCACTGAAGTATTTTCGTTATAGTAAGCATCTTATGCATTATCTGAAGTGGATAGTATTGTCAAAATTGAGCGTCTGCAATCGTAAATCAGTGATCAGTTGATCATAGAATGCATTGCATTGTGAAACGTACGAATCTATCGTAGCGATGCTGCTGATGCTGACAATAATGCTAATAATGGCGTGGTGATTATGGACAGGTGCTGCGACGGCTACACGCCACACGGCACCTAAGTGCTCATTCATGTACGCGTTTTCTAAGAGATAATAATTTTATTCGCCTAGCCCACTTCTGCCTGCAATTTCACGTAGGCCTATCGACTTTTGGTAATAAGAATGCCAATTCACAATAATAAACCAGTAGGAGGAGGAATTTCGAAAATTCCTTAGAAATGTTAAGAGCTACAGGACAAGCAGATAAGATAAAATAACAACAAAAACAATAAAAATAAAAGATAAAGGTTGAATAAGTTTCGAAATTTATAGGCATTTTAGCCAAATAGCCATGTGTTTTCTATGGATTTTGTTGTCTGATATATCTATAACTGGACTGGATAATAGTTTCGGTTAACTGTTTAGAATATTCCGCGATTTTATCAGATATTCGGTCACAGTAAAGTAAGTAAGTAAGAAGGAAAGCAGGAAGGAAACAAAACAAAACAGCGCCCATAAACAACAGTCATTAGGTGTTTCGAGCAATTAAATACGTTTTCAGTTTCCGGTAGAAACTGGCAAGTGTCAAATCCGGTGTTATGCTTTTAGACTAGGCCTATTTATCACCTTCGTACGACTTAGAAAGATGCTGCTGCTGCGCTCCTGCTGAATACGATTCGTCATTATTAAATTACCGACGATCCGTACGTTGCTTTCAGGTAATGCTCGTGGTGGGATTCGCGTTTTCACTCGACAGCGAAATGGCAACAGGTCTGTTATACGTCGTTTGTGTCCCGGGTGGCGGACTTGGCTACCTCGTTGCGACCCTGCACTCGTCGACGGAAGCACGCACCGTCAGTGCCGCCGTCAACCTGACATCCACCTACCTTGTCCTTCGTATGATGTCACTTACGTTATCTCGCTTACTCGGTATTGTGTTCAGTAAAATCTCAAAGACAAATTTATTAAGACGGCATATATAGCTAAAGTTTCGTGGAGGCGGCAATAATGACAGCCAGCACCAGCCAATACTACCGACGTGTCACTGTGGTAGTCGCCTGAGATACCGTTGATTGCTTGTTGCACACCGTAGTAAATAGAAGTAACTTAGTGTGGTACGTGCACAGTTTTGTGCTATAAAAGACGATCCCCATAACGTTGAAAATCACTAATTTGATCCGGGTTATTTACAGAGTGGAGTTTCAATAGCAATAGAAAATGTTTACAGGTTTTAGAACTCGATAAAAACAGTTTTAAAAATAATATCATAGCAATCATAACTAATCACTTAACAGACTCTGACTCTGCAATTATATATAAGTAATACACATGGCTATAGACGATGAGGCACGGCAAGTATGTCAAGTTCCAGTTCCGCCCCAAACCTCCCGCCCCCAAAAAAACTAAAATTCTCCGTGGGAATACCCCTGGTTGAGAACTTCTAGTACATCTACCTTTATGGCGAATAAACTTATCACTAAGGTCATGTGATGAAATCAGGAACGTTCTGACAGATAGCTTAAGAAGCATTAAAATCTTTTCGGTCTATATACGCTCTGCCCCGGACCCACTGAGGGTTCTTACGATGTTCACAGACCCCTAGTTAACTGGGACGGGGGACATTCCCCATTTCCTACCCCGTTGACGTCTCCAGCGTCGTCTCGGCGTCACGATCCCTCAACGTTTGGACCGTGGTTGCACCGCTGGATGGATGAAGTGTTAAAATTTGTTTTCACGAGCAGTGACGTCGCCGGTGTGGGCAAGTTTGGCTGAATGGCTGTACTCGGTCACGACTCCGGTTACTGATAATCCTCCCATCTCTGTGAGAAGGCTGATGGTGTTCGAGGCGTGGCTGGCCGTCGTTACCGTGGTACATCTGCTCGGAGTTCTACTTCAGCGCGCCTGTCCGGCGGCCGCCACCGCCATAGTCGACTGGCTGTGCCGACCGTTTCTGCTTCTTTACGCCATCGTCTTCTCGACAATCGGATTCTACGTCAACGTCTACTCGCTGAACCTGCGTCCGCTGTGGACCACCGTCATCGTCGCGTTTGCTACGCCGGTGACGGGACTCGGCGTCGGGGCGCTGGCGGCGGCGGTTGGCGGCAGACTGGCGGCGGACGGCGGCGGCCAGTGGCGCGGCGTGTCGACCGAGACGGCGGTGATGAACAGCGGCGCGGTGCTCACGATGTTACGGCTCGCAGTCGTGTCCGACGTCGACGCCGATGTGCTCTCAGCACCGGCGTTGTGGGCGGCGTTTGCTACTCCGCTGACGCTCGTGCTGACGGCCGCCTTTCGTCAACTAC
>Ga0209780_1001607_pt1 | contig 15119 bp, 9 predicted proteins | sample WorMetexBAHAMAS2_FD_187384 | JGI IMG/M metagenome (GOLD analysis project Ga0209780, IMG submission 187384) | Marine gutless worms symbiont microbial communities from Max Planck institute for Marine Microbiology, Germany - Inanidrilus exumae... | ecosystem: Host-associated > Annelida > Digestive... | reverse complement strand
ATACTGTCGTGACACTGCTTATGGCTTTGGTATTGTTTCTTACGCTTTTGAATGGTGAAATTTGTGAACTTGGTATTGCCATTAAACAATTCGAGTTGAGAAACGGTTTTGATATCGTTGCATATGGTAAAGATTGTCGTTCTGCTCCCGCATTCAACTTTCTCTCTGCGCCGCTAGGTGGCGCCATCACATAATGTTGAAGCTGAAAATACCGTCAAATTTGTTTTTACGCCGCCTTAAGGCAAAACGGTCAAGGTCAAAACTGGCACAGAAAAGTACACCATGTGTTCATTCATGTGTGCAAAGAATGATCCTATCTGTCAAGGAGCCCCAAAGTTCAAAACTTGGTTAAATTAGCAGTTTTTCGGTTCGCCCCGCAAGATGCAGTTTAGCAGGGAAAAGCACACCATAGGTGCCGTATGGCACGTGAAATTATGTGACATTTCCCCCTGGCCAGTGACGGGGCGAAGCAGCCCCAAAATGTGAAATTTGGGTGTGTAGCTGGCTATCTGCCGGATTTGCAGCGACTCGGTGATGCTTACAATTTCTGGTCAGTTCTAAAATTCAGTTAGAAATTCTTGTTATTCGACTGAACACAAAGACAACAACACAGCCATTAAAATACAACAACTTGTTTCACAAACAACAGAACAACAAAAAACAAGCAAAAAGACATGAATCAAGACTGCAGAGTGACAAGAGATCAGACTAGAGTATTTCAGAACACAGCATGACTGTCCTGAGGACCATGCAAATTGCATGCTACGAGTAAGAAAAATCCCGCTATGGTCACCCGTTCCAGTTTTAGCAGCAGATGTCATGCAAGCCAGCCTGCATTCACAGTGGCATCAGTCACGCCACACGCCGCTGAGACGTTCTCTATTTTTGGGTAACTGACGTTGGTTCATCACAACAACCTGCTCATGACCGGCCACAAATGTCGTAGAAGTTACACATTCATTAAGGTCGCTCACGCTATCAACAGCGGAAGCTTTGTTATGCTTATTTATTTACAGTGCCCAATAAAATAAACGAGCGATAAAAAACAATTTAACAACTTCTGTAGAGCTGTAGGGATATGGTAGCTGACATGGATACATCAACATATCATGGACCAATTAACAACACTAGTAGCTTGTGGTGCAAGTCTGAAAACTAGCTGTGAAGTTCACGCCTGATGCAAGTCCTCATAAGTGAAGTTGCCAAGGTCGAAACTGCACAGTCGGGCAACCAGCAGGTTGGGAGAACTAAGTGCCAACATTCTAATTAAATACAAAAACATTTCCTACACATTCATTCTCAGATAAATACATGTACATATAAATTAAGTCTGTAAATCATGTAAAATGCGTTACTACACTGCGCTAAAAAAAAGCTACAAATACAATACATAAACAACCGATGTGAGATTCATGTGCAGATCTTGGTATACATAGCAGACACTGCTCTGATTAGTGCACTCCACTATACGAACACAATGGTCACAAGAACAGACTTAACACTTTGAAATATACAGTAACTCTGACAGTCTACAGTGCACTGTGTTAAATTCTGAAGAAATAGTCGGTAGTACAATGTACACAGCAACTATAACCTCCTACTATCAACCAAGCCTGCTGTATGTACACGTCTTAATGTTTGTAATGTTGACAAGATTCCTAGCTAATATGGTGTTCACAGATGATTAATTTGTGGTGGAAAAACCGGCCCTTAGACAAATAACACACTGCCAAGCAAAACGCTGTATTCCCTAATTTCCCGAGGAAGGTGGTCAGCGACTCCTAAATGCATACACATGCCACACTGAAGACATCAGTAAGCTGCAAGAACATACCAACGCTACTTGGAACGAACTTATCAGCATATTATTGATACCTACCACTGTCTCGTATCAGAGCTGTGCATGATTATTTTAAATGCAAACTGTGACTGTCTGCCTTGGACTTGATAAATGCATGTTCCAGTATAACTTTTATAGTAACAGTGTACTGTAGCAGTAAAAACTGATGCAGGAAGGTCTATTTTTAGATCACTGCATAGTTGCTGTGACTAAACTGGAGTCAATAGTGATACTACAGATCGTTTCTAATGAAATTATAACGCAGCAATAGAATACTACAATAGAACTGCAACATGTAAACAACAGATTAAAACCATGTGCACACAATATCGAAGCTACGACAAAAACATCTAAACACAAGATATGTGGCCACAAAGACTGACACGTTATGGGGCCCTCTTGGTGGACTGCAAGCAAGTTGGTCATTTGACCAGGTCACGTCAGCTCAGGCTGTTGTGCAACTCTTCAATGCGACTATACTCTGTGGTCGTCATTTATGGCACTAAATAAAACTTATTATGCCAAGTGTAAAGCTTGTAGCGAGGCCTTCTGTCTGGACGTTATAGCAGTTTTGTAAGACCATTAATTGAACTGGTGAGCTTGACTCATTCCTGGTCTGTGAGATGCATCTGACAAGGACAACGTTTATGTCAATGTCGGGCTTTGTCAGGGGCGGCGCTCCCATAGGAGCTGGGGGGGACATGACCCCCCCACTTTTAGAGCCAAAGGGTACGGGGGGACATAATTTCGGAATAATTCATACCTCGCATATTGTGCTATTATGTCAAAAACAGCAAAATTCCTTCCCCCGCATAAACTACCGCGTCGATCTCAGTCACTATTTAACCGACCCCTACCAAATTTGGTGAACATATAGGCTAATAATCATTGATGAACACTATTGTTTTCGATTTTCTATGTTCCTTCCACATTACGAGTGACGGCGCATAATATGTTGCGATTAGACGCGAGATTGGGCAAAATTTGTTTTTTTCCCCTCATTTTTGTTAGGGGCACTTTTAGGAAATCGGTATGGCAGAGCTTCTTTTTCGAGTAAAGCCACGTCATGTGGAAAAGTTTCAAAAATGTCGGTTTCCAGACGTCGGAAAAAGTGAGTTGGAAAAAAAGAAACATGTGCAAAACATAAGATCGACCGTTCACAGAATGGGCGATCTAATGGGCCTCTCGATCCCTTTCCCTTTTGGGTGGCTGCTGAACAAAAAGGCGGCCAGGGTTGAGGTTAATATATCGCTGGCCTTCCTTCACTGGGTTGGGATAGCTCTCCCCCCTGACCTTTTGTCTCTGATATAGCCATATTTGTGCTGAAAGGGGACGTTAAACTCCAACTAACTAACCAGTATGAATTTACTGCACTTTGCACGGCTTGCTAAATATTACTGTTCTAACTGTAGTTTACATTTCATTTATTGTCAGTTGTGCAGTGAAAGCTTCTAACATTTCTTTGAGATTAAGAAGAGCCAGATCAATAATTCTAATCAAATGTAATGGGTAAAACCACCGTCTGTTATAATGAACATTTTGTCCCCCCACTGGCCAAAAAGTGGGGGGGGGGTCAAAAAAAATTTTCTGCTCGCTCCGCTCGCAAAATTTGTCCCCCCACTTTTAACATCGTGGCACCGCCCCTGGGCTTTGTAGACTGTTTTGCTCAAGTTAGAGGCAGGCACAGGTCAGATGGACAGACAGACAACGGAATACAATCCACAGCAAGGCCTCCTATACTGACGGCTCCATAATTAATAGATAAACAATAAGTGACAATAAAATTATATTGTCTTCATTAAAAATAAACTTTGCCACTGTTGATTAGGCACATGAAAGAGGCTCAACTATCGCAGCGAGACCACACAATGCACCATGTTCGCAAATTCATGCTATGTTTCACCAGATATGGGAGTTAAAAAGGCTTCAAACAACAAAACTGACCTTCAATGTCATTAAAGGGCACTAGAAATGGTGCCATTCAATAGGCCACATGCGATTTCTTATAATTGTTCCATTGTCACTATGCCTCTATCTTGCACCATTAGCATGATATTATCACTTATTTCCCAAAATTTAAAGAGGGCACATGACTTTGCATACATCCCTTTCCGGGGTAGTACATCATGCATGCACAAATAGTCCTCTGTATCTAATAGCACGTGAAATCTGAAGTGCCTAGCTTCACCGATTCCAAAGCTATGATTGGGGGCATAATTTAAAATAACTGGTTACGTGACCCCAAACACGCCCAAGGCCCACGTCCACTTGATATATTCTACATGGACACAAAATTTGGCGACTCTCGCTTCAGCCGTTCCGAAGATATGATTGCGGACATCAAAATTGAAAATGAGTCGTGTGACCTTGACTACGCCTCTTTTAGGGTGGTTTGCTATCCGTCAGATAGGACATGATATAGTCTACCAGTGTACAGAATATGACGACTCTCACTTTAGCCATTCCAGAGGTATCATTGGGGCTCCAAAATTTAAAATGGTCACGTGACTTTAATCATGCCCATTTTGTCATCCACATGCTGGGACTTGACATAGCCTACGTGTGTTCAAAATCTGACCACTTGAGCCATTCCAGATATATGGTTATTGCCCACCAAAATTTAAATGTTTCACGTGACCTAAACGCCCCTTTCAGGAATGGTTTGTCACCCTCTTGCTACGATCAAACTATCTACCAAATTTAAAGTGTCTAACTCCACCCGCTACAAAAGCATGAAAGGCGATACAAAATATCTAAAAGTGGGTGGTATGGGGTAGTTAGAGGTCAGTCAAGATCACTGGAAATAGCTACATACGATAGACTGCATATGAGTTCCTATTAGCATTATAGTAACTATATTCTTGTCTTGCACCATTTCTGAGATATAGCGAGATGTTGGTTGAAAATAAACGATTGTAACCGACTGCACCTCTATTTGGCACCGCTGTTGGGGGGACATCGTTGAAATTTCGCCAAGATCTTTGGCATCAAAAAACTAGCATCCCTGTGCTATCGTATGGCGTTGTTGGCATGAGCATGATGGACAGACACATATACTGTGCTAGAATAGCATTGTGCAGTAAAAATGCAGTTTGGCAACACCTAAATGTCTGGAGAGCTTTAGTGACCTAAGGCTCACCCAAGCAAAGCTGGAAATTTTGCCATAAAATGGTTCTCCGCATGTAATTAATGGCAAAATCATGGACTGCTTGAACAGTCGGATAATGACGTATGACAACGTGCAAAATAGAAATTCACAAATAACTTTCAGAAATCAGTGGAGGAGAGGTCCACCACCAAGCATGTCAGAGTTGGCTTGAGTTAGGGAGCAAAGCTGCAGTGCTGTAATGTGGAGAGTAGAGTTGTGACCTTACATACGCATCAATATCTTCCGGCCGTGGCTGCCGCATCGCCAACTGCACTTCATAGAGATACTTGACAAGATCAACAGCAATACGTGTTGACACTTCACAGATATCTTTGAGTGGAGGAAAAACTCTGCCGAGCTGCCGGTCTGCTGCAGTGACTTGCTTTGACAATGTCTACATAGCACAGAACACACGGCCAACAACCGTCGTCATTCTCATTCATCACAAGCTGCTGAGGCAGCTGATGACTGAGCAACTGTATACACTACAGCAAACAATTAACTAACTGCATTTTTGGTCTCAAAACTGCAATTATGTCTTAATGGAGTCTTAAAAATGGTTCTATTTCTAGGCCAACTCACCCTTACATCCCTTTGGGTTCGATAAATGAGTATTAAGCTGCAATTGGATGTCTGCTACCTCAATTAATGGTGGCGCCATCTGGTGAACGCATACAAAGGAAAGGCAGACATGATGTAATTTGCACGTAAAACTGTGTGATCCATGTCTCAGCACTTTGAGACTATGCATAGTATAAATGGAGCTATATAAATACTCTTCCTTTCCTTTCCTTTGAAATATGTCACAATTAAAAAGTAAATATTTTAAAGTTTTCTTTTCATAATACTCCATTTATGTGCAACACAACAAGCAGATTTAATAAGCATTTCCAGGTGAACTTAGATTAGCAGCATGGATGCCTCGCAATCCCAAAGGGTGACTGATGCAAAATCTTCGTACTGACAGGTTCATCCATCAACTGACTCACGACTCACTTGACGCTGGCTGTCTCATGGACGTACCACACAACATTAATATGACAATAACTGCTGCAGCAGCGTAACACTGGCTCAAATCACAACTTGTTGACATATGAGTCTGCAGCATCATGTGCTGTCTCATGTCCCTTCTCTAAAGGGAACCTAGGTGGCCATGGCTGACATTGGTAAGCATAGAAGATTTAATTAATTAATTAACTAATTAAGATATTAAACAACAAAAGGCAGTACTACTATTGCATTAGAAGGTTTGAAGTGGTTTTCAAAGCACACAGATGAGATGGCTAGAGACACAACTGCACTGAGTCACATACACGAGCTGCTTTGAGGAACACTTCCTCTGGCACCTTCCTAGCCTGACTGAGCACCACAGCCAAACCAACTCCTGGAAATATGTATGAATTGTTGCACTGTCCTGGATAGTATGTCTTGCCGGATACAGTAACAGGATCAAAAGGACTGCCACTGGCAAATATACACCGACCCTGCAACAGATTTCACTGCTCATAATAACAGACCAACTCAAGCAGTACAATCAACAACACTCCAAGCTGTAGACATCTGACAAGGACTGCACTGTGTCACCAACACACTCAACACTGCTACTACTAAGTACAAAGTTCACATGGCTTTCTCTCTCTGGCACATTTATTCTCTCACCATTTATGAGACTTTTTCACTGAAACTGGTCTCACCTTACTCACAACGTCGGCATTCTGCCAATTCTCGGTGAAAGGCAGGCACAGAAAGCAACACAATAAAATACTGCTAAGTACCATTTTTGGCTTTGTGTTTCCAGAGTCACCTCAGATCATCAGACTTGACAACTTTTAGGGACAAAGTGACATTTTTGAGCACCAAAGGTCATTTGTTATTCAAGAAACAGCATCGAATAACTTTACTAAGGTGCTGACAACAAGTAGCAAAGAATCACACATGACAGACAAATTCACCTCAGTGAGTACATAAGCTTGTTCTGCAGTACATTCAGCCTTGCTTGTTGGATTACTCAATGCAAAAATGATGGGACGTTCGTTGAATGTGGCCATCTTCTGTATGATCTCATCAGTGAAAGCTCCAGGCACTGCAGCTACACCTGCCTCAGACCAGCGTTCACTTCATTTCATCAATCGACAGCATTGCACTCACTCACAACTTATTCAATAAACATCAGTTACATACTGTCGATCATATTTTTCGTTAATATATATTATATATACACTGTGGCAAAAAATGATGACAAAATATTTAGCTGTAATCTAATTTTAGTAATTTTTGGCAGAAATGTTGCTTTGATGTAGGCACTCAAAGGATTTTTGCATTGCCCGCCTCACCTAACTAGTGGTTCTGCACTACCTGGCAAAATAGAAAACATGGAAATTGCATCTTTTTGTCTTTAACCAGCACGTGTGCAGTGCATACGCTGGCATCTTAATTACTGTTGCTCTATTTTGAGATTTTTTTGCCCCATGAAAAAACATGGTGCACGTTAGGGTGAAATATAGCATGCCAAATTTAACCACACTGGAGTGGCACACCAAAACTCAAAATGATACCCAATTTTGCATCATTTTTATGAAATTTACTGCGTTTGTGTGGAGTAACGTGGTCGGTTAACTACGAAAATTTGGGGGTTCACTCGATACGTTGCAGAGTTATGGGGTACCGCTTTTTACATAAATTTTAAGTGTCCTTTAGCAGTGAAACTATATGCAGGATGCAAATATGTTCTGGAGAAGCAAAATGGTACAGACCTCATCTATCACCATGCCGAGTTTTGTGGGGCTAAAACTTCACGCACCACTGGGGAAGGACAAAAAAGTTTGATGTTTTTTACCAGCAAGATGCATGCAGGACATACGCTGGTATTTAGATTATTCAGGGGCGATTTTGAGGTTTTTGCCCTGCAGGAGCACATGTTGCACTGAATGGGGCGATTCTGACGTGGAGGAGTTGCTTTTGCTAAATTTCGTCCCACTGCTGCAGGGAGAAGGGCGTGGGATCACAAAAAATGAAAATTTAAAAAAATTTAAATATAAATGCCTTGCACTTGTGTGTACCTTGCATGATGTTCATGCAATTTAGATGATATGTGAACAGTACATGCCAATCAAGATGAAACATGGCACAGTAAAACATACCACAGGTCCACTCTTTCATGCCAAATTTCACCCTCAGACTAATTGGCAAAGGGGAGGATAGATAGGGGAGCCACCAACAGTACAAAAATTAGGTCAAAACTGTAGTTTTTCCATGGTTTTTCGCCCAAAAAGGTGGACAGTATATACCAATCAAAAAGAAATTTGGTGTGGTACAACATGCCTCAGGTCCACTGTCTTGTGCCAAATATGGTCCTAATTGGAAGAGAGGCGGCTACAGAAGCCCACAAGCGTGAATTTATTTCAAAATCGTGGCTGTTTGGTGGCTGTTTGTACCAAGGGTCAACAGCATACACCAGTGAGGCGGAAATTTGGCATGGGTTCACTCTTGCATGCCAAGTTAGGGGTGTGATCGGCGAGTATAGCCATCCTGCCAGTTTTGCAGTGGCTCAGTGATGGTTACAGTTTCTGGTCTTCATTTTTGTCCATTACAGTTTGTGCTAATGACTTTTCTATCAAGGCATTGCTATATACACTGAGTCCACAAAAACCACACTGCTAAGGCTTGCTATAACTTCGATGAACATCGAACGATATAGATAATTTTTCGCAGAAATGTTTCTAAGAAAATAAGCAATCAAGTGATACTTCATTTTCCCACCTCACCTAACTACTGGTTCTGCACAACCTGTGGAAAAAAGCCAAAAATTGCGTCTTTACATGTAAATGCTGAATGCTGTTTTGCCAACAGGCACACAAGATACATTCATATTATCACTTGGTCACAGCTGAACCGCCCTTCATTCACACAAGTATCGACTGTATGCACCAAACAAAACCTACGAAGAGAGTATAGCATGCTACCATCTGTTATCATCATTTACCGAGTCTGTCATGATGACGGTCATTGTGTCAAAAGTGGGAGTTGTTCCTTGTCGAGCCTCAAGTGAAAAGTCAATGGACAGTACTGGTGGGATATCTTACTATCTCAACGAATGTTAGCTGTTATCAAAAACGTTGTTGATTACAGTATTATTTGCCTTTCAGCAACACAGCTCATGCATGCCCATTCCAACACAGTTCAACAGCAGCTGCGCAAAACAACAAACTTCATTTCTCCTGAGCTATGGCCCAAAAGCCAGAGTCAAACTCAATTGATTATAAGATTTAGGAAGTCTACAGCAATGTAAATATGAGTCACAAGTTAATGAAATTGAAGAAATCAAGCAGCAGTAATACAACATTTGAGTAAAAAGATGCGATTTTCGTGTTTCCATGTTTTGCCAGGTAATGCAGAAACATTAGTATTTAGGTAAAATTGAAAAATAAATCAAAATAAGAGACTGCTCTCTCAGTAACATTTCTGCCAAAAATTATCAAAATCGGTTGATGTCCATTGAAGTTATAGCAAGCCAAACGAGTGTGGGACACAGTGTAGAAAAGATTTGTATCTTGCTTGGATAAGGGAAAGTTAATCATCCAACGAAATTTCGTGGCGATTGGTGGAACCGTTGCTGAGATGCAGCTATTTAAGGTTTTCAAAATGGCGGCCGTCTGCCATCTTGGTTTGTTAAAAATTCATATTTTTAATTGTTGATAATTGTGCCAAATTTCATGCCGATCAGTCAAACAAGTTGCTGAGATACGGCAATTTTTCAATGGCAGTCGTCCAACATCTTAATTTTTAATAAATTAGCCCAGTACGGGACTGGCGGTCGACTCCTACTTACTGCCAACTTCATAGTCACGTGACAAAAAACTAGGATAAAATTAAAAAATCCGGCCTGATAAGCTTTAGGTATTATTGCCCTGTAATTTAAGAATCCGTGGTCATTTGCCAGCCCCCATTATAAATGGGGGAAGAGATAGCCTTTGAAATGGTCAAATTTCCGACTTTCAAGGGCTCGTGGCCCTGACCTTGGATCAGGTCATACTGCATACCGTCATGCATCACTCGTCAACATCTACCCACATACCAAATTTTATCTCTAAATCGAAGAAACTTTTTGTGGACGGACAGACGGACGTACGTACGGACGGACCCACTTTATTACGTCAACTCAAAGGGGTCTACCTAAAAATTCCAATATTTTAGCAGCGGATACGGTTCACCATGCCAGATTTCGTGCAAATATCACTTTAGTAGGACTCCATCTAGAATGTTAAACACGCCCTTACCAGCAAAGTCATGTCAAAATCGTAACTCACTGCAAATGTGACTGTAGCATAGAATAAATGCCATTTTTGAAATACCAGTAAAGGGCAGATCAGTCAACTGCCACATGACTTTGCTGGTAAGAGCATACTTAACGTTCTAGGCAGAGTCCTACAAAAGTGATATTTGCTGTCTTAGAGCTATGACTCTGTCACCCTTACACTTCGTTATAAACTGGCCAGTTTTTACCATTTATATTTGCTCTCGTATTATTACTATGATATCATTATATCATAGTAATAATTATATCATAGTAATAAAACAGCAAATATAAATGGTAAAAACTGGCCAGTTCCATTTTTGAAACGTGTCTTGTTGGCATTGCAGAGATATGAAAATTTTGGATTTGTTGTATGCCTGTTTGGACCACCCATGAAGCATAGTTGTTGGTCTTTATCGTTGTGCAAAATCTTGAAATTGGCATTGTAGATATGCCTTTTTCAAAGTTATGTGAGTTTGGCTTGAAAAATGCCTATTCACGCCCCGTTTGGGGGTGTTTTTTGTGCAAAAATAGGGGAAAACGGAAACTTTTTGCAGTTTGTGCCCCTAGGAATGCAATAACCTGGGACTGAAATCATGTGAATCAAACTGTGTAAAAATCAATTCTTTGGTTTCGGCTTGGGATGCGAGCCTGAGGTCACACACAAAGTTAAACTAAAAGACCACACGAAAGTAATACTTCACCAATTTGTCGGGATTCCCCCACTGGGGCGTTCGATTTGAATTTTGGCATGTGGGGTGATATTGCCGACGTAATCAACAATGCCAAATTTTGTGAGAATTAGTTCCAGGGGTTTGGAGTTCTGATATCCCTGATTTTGCCATTCTCCATAGAAATAACTGGTCGTCCTCACAACAGTGTAAGCACTACCGTGCTACACTGCGATTATGTGAACGAGTTCTGCTTTTCACAAGGTAGTGTGATGACTCTTTCACGATGACATAATTCCTCACGTCATTTCCTTCAGGACTCTGTGTACCAAAAATCATCAGAATCAGTTCGGTTTTGACTAAGTTATTAAAAAATAAAAAGGGTTTAAGTTTTTTTGGACCAAGTGTTCATTCAGTTTTTGTTTAAGCACTGGCGGGACTATGTTATGGTTTTAACTGTACAATACAAACCTATTATAGCTGTAGGCTTAATAGAGGTCACCACATCCACCAGTTGATCAATTGGTGCATGATCCTTAGCAAATGGCAATTTCGTTGGCGTCACTCCACCACGTGGACGATCCTGCACACGTGTCAAATATTTATACATTAACACCAGCAGGTTGGCTGGTTGGTTTATTAGGGTTTGACAGCACTTTCAACATAATCTACGTCATAATGTGCCTTCAAAGCAATAACCAACCGCAGCAGGCAGCTAAGCAATAACAACAGGTAATGCCATCCTAAACCCAGCATAAAGCGTGCAGCATATCTTGCCAAGGAGCAAGGCTAGTTGACTTGCCTCCTTGCGTGTGCCCCGTTTTTGAGCTGCTAGAGGCGTGGCTAAAGTGGCGCGTAGTAGTAATATATTGCGGGCTTTGCCACATGGCCTACTTCTTGGGTGATCGCTGATGGCGAGTTGCAAGCCAATAGTCTGTCGGCAAGATGAATTTGGTTATTAATACGTAATTTGTAGCAATAAGGAATGAGAACAAGAAATATACTAAATCAATATATTATTTTGACATCTGCGTCACTGATCGCTGATCATCTGTGCTATGTTAAGCGACGTTAAACACCAGAAACCAGACCAGTCACTAGAACATTATTGTTACAAACTTACATAACAACATTTGTCTGAACTATTTTCTCCGCAGCACGATTGGTGTGTTTGGTGTGATGGCGTAATTTGGTTTGGAGTATTCATGTGCAGTGAAAACCACACCAGAACACACCAACGGCGCCGTGATAAAAAATAGTTCAGAAAATGTTGTTATGTAAGTATGTAACAAGATATGTTATAGTGACATAAATGTCAAAATATTTTATCGAATTTAGTCTTTCATATTCTCTTTTATTATTGCTACAGATCTTGTTGTCTTATTGATAACATACGAAAATGATGGCATCCTCTGTGTCGCACAACTAGGGGACCACTATCGTCTGTTGTTGACATAGGCCGCTCAGCACTCCAGAATTTATATATTCTATCCTCCTAGCCAGGAGTCAATGGCTCAAGAAATGTCCAGTGAGTGACCTGTACAGGACTTCAGTACCTAGACGCTGTTGGTTAGGCAACAGGAAGGCCATTCTAATTATCAAGGTTCAAAACTCAAAAGACTCGTTTGGGTTTCAAGCCCAATCTGGATTAACTCTAGAAAAGAAGGTAATTAAACAAAGCAAAAAGTGGTACTAAAGTAATATTCATCAACAGAGCACTTGTTGCATGTTTTACTAATTTGCATATTCATAGAACTGAGAATATGTTAAGCAGCTAATGAAATGTTACATGTTAACCTTGAAACCAAATAATACCTTCACAATGAGACCTTTCGAATCAACCATCCAGATTTTCTGAAAAGCATTCTTTTCACTGGTGCCTTCTTCACGCATGGCAGACACCATCAGATGAGCTGCACCAATGGCAGCCTACACAGACAGTAGCACTTTGTACTGGTAGTTTACGACAGTTCATTCAAACCACACACATGACGATAAACCATCTCAACAGCCATTTTCCAGGCGAAACTACGTTAGATGGTTGCTTCTTGATGTCTATTCTCCACTCGTTCTCAATTTCTATATCTGCTTGGGACAGACCAAAACATTTCATATCTTCTTTAACATCCTCCCGCCACGTCTTCTGCCTAGTTTCTTTCCACCTCCAGCACTGTACAACACTTGATCTAATCAGTATCATACGTCCTAACCATGGTATCACCTCAGTCTTCCCTATCAATCCCTACAATTATCTGAGCTATTTTTCTATTGAACTCATCTATCTAACTTTACGTCACACCCCGCTTTCATTAGCCAGGTCCTACTCCCACATATCAGACAACTCTCTACATATGATACATACATTCTGCATTTCAGTTTTAACAAGAATCCTTTCCTGGTTCATAAAGGCAAGTACTCGTCACGAAATTCCGATGACCTTGAGTCACCTTCAAGGCCACTCTCCTACTGCAAGTGTTACGTTTCGTACTGCTATGCAGCAGGTGACAAGATTTCAACTGGCACAGTGCAGCATGTGTGGTCCCTCTGTGATAGCTGAGCTTCTTGCTATCATTGTGACACAGTCTACTTCGACAAGTTTGGCAATTTTTGGGTACTTGCAATATTTTGGATAATGCATGTGGTATATATCATTGGGGTTGTACATTTTTCGCAGTCATCACAGTATTTGCAAAATTTGCACCACAAATTCTTCATTTTGCCGCAAAATGCTGCAAATTTGACTACTTTTATCCACTAGTGTCCCAATAACAGCATAAATACAGCCTGGAAATGATAAAAATGTATACAATTTTATTTACAACACGCAATCACAGGCTGCCCGGTAGTGCCAGCCCGTGGTAACGGCCACTGGCTTTGTCAATGGGAAAGGGCAATTTTCGACCCCCCACAGAATCGACATCCCTCAACCGATCACCAAAAAATTTGTCACAGGTGATTACGTTGGCGACCCCTACGGCTGTGCCAAATTAGGTGCATATCGGTCCACGGGGGGCTTCTGGGAACATGGGTGAAATATAACCAAAATTATTTTTATTTATGCCCCTCTTTTAAGGAACTCACCTACAGGTCAGACACGCCGACGGATTTTCACGCATGATGGCTCAAACAACGCGGACTCGCGCAAGGATGTGCCTTTTTGGGGAATTTTTCACATTGCTCCCCATTTAGGGGGTCAAAAACACCAAAAAAAAACAATTTTGGGGCGTGATTAGGCGTTTTCAAGCCAAATTTGCGAAATCGAAAAACGTGCATATTATCAAAACTACTGCATCGATTCCAACCAAATTTTGCATAGTGATAAAGACCACCAAATGCCCTTCGTTGGTGGTCCCCACACACGCATTACAAATCCAAGATGGCGGACCTGCCGCCATCTTGGAAAAATCGAAAAATTGTTATATCTCAGCCGCGGTTCGAGCGATTTTGACGAAATTTGGCAAGATGATGCAGTTGGACTCTCCTGACCGCCCTGACCGTTAAAAATTTGAAATTTCCAAAATCCAAGATGGCGGCGGACGGACAGACGGATGCCAGACTTTCTACTAGACGTGGCCTGCACAGCAACACCATATTGATATGACATTGTTATGGAGAATACCGCGCCAGCTCCCTGAAAGACAAAAGTGTGATCTGACAAACGACTGTGGCCAGTCAGCTGCAAGCTGCTCATCAGACCAGCAACAATCACCGACGCAGTACCTGCAACACACCAGTCACCAGAACGTCACCAGTACACCTGCTCTACCAGAACGTCACTAACACACCAGCCACCAGAACGTCACCACTCATCAATACATCAGTCACCAGAACGTCACCAACACACCAGTCACCAGAATGTCACCACTCATCAATACACCAGTCACCAGAACGTCACCAACACACCAGTCACCAGAACGTCACCACTCATCAATACACCAGTCACCAGAACGTCACCAATACACCAGTCACCAGAACGTCACTAACACACCAGCCACCAGAACGTCACCACTCATCAACACACCAGTCACCAGAACGTCACCAATACACCTGCTCTACCAGAACGTCACTAACACACCAGTCACCAGAACGTCACTAACACACCAGTCACCAGAACGTCACCACTCATCAATACACCAGTCACCAGAACGTCACCACTCATCAATACAC
>Ga0209780_1001606_pt1 | contig 15119 bp, 17 predicted proteins | sample WorMetexBAHAMAS2_FD_187384 | JGI IMG/M metagenome (GOLD analysis project Ga0209780, IMG submission 187384) | Marine gutless worms symbiont microbial communities from Max Planck institute for Marine Microbiology, Germany - Inanidrilus exumae... | ecosystem: Host-associated > Annelida > Digestive... | reverse complement strand
TCGCTACGCCCAATCAGCTAGGTCCAGCTCGTATATAAACTGTTGTTTATAAAACATTTATTCATTAACTTAATGGCATTGCTACGTTTACTACGTTTACTAAAAATCCTATTTCTTGAAGAAATAGGATTTTTTAATTCGCGTTTAAATTGCAATCAAACCCATTTCATCATCCCCATTTCATGTGCATCAACCAGGACTTCATGGTAGGGAAATACGCGAATACGGTAGCTTAAGCCACCAGATAAATCCGGTTTCAAAGTCAGATTGTAAAGATATTCTCCGCTATCGTGCAGGGGATGTTCTGGCACAAATCTATAAGAAACTGTTTCCATCTTATTGTTCTGCCAGATGTTTTGCAAATCTTGCTGAGTAGGTACTAAAACTTCAGGGTGATAAACCTTGTGCGATAGCAATAATTCTACCGCTACATCAGTTGGCTGTAGTTCATTTAAGCGCACGGCAATTTGTATGTTTATTGATTCTCCACTTGTCATTTGTATCTGTGGTGCTGATAGTGGGCGAGCTTGTACGCCACTCCATTTGGCTCTGATATTGGCTTTCCAATGAGCCAATTCCCGCGCTATGGCATAATTGTCGCTGTTCAAGCGCCTGGCTTGACGACTGGCGGGGAGGTAGAAATCACTCAAGTAGTCGTTGAGCATCCGCTGGGTGTTAAAGCGGGGGAGTATGGTCGCCATGGAATGTTTAGCCTTTTTAATCCAGCCTTCGGAAGAGCCGTCTTTACCTTGCTCGTAGTAAAGTGGAATCACATCGTCTTGTAAAACTTCGTACAGGCTGCGGGCATCTTCATTGTCACGTAAGTCGGGATTGTCGCGGTGTGGAGATGGTTTAATCGCCCAACCATTTTCTCCGTCGTAACTTTCCGGCCACCAACCGTCGAGTACGCTGAGGTTAATGCCCCCATTTATGGCCACTTTCATGCCAGAAGTCCCACTGGCTTCTTCGGGGTAAATGGGGTTGTTGAGCCATACGTCGACGCCGGATACTAGGCGCCGCGATAAGCCTAAGTCATAGCCTTGTACTACTAGAATTTTGCCTATGAATTCGGGCAGACAACTTTTGTTGTAAATTTCTCTCAACAAGTCTTGCCCTGGTTTATCAGCGGGATGGGCTTTGCCGGCAAAAATAAATACCACGGGCTTTTGAGTGTCGTTGATTATGGTCCGCAATCGGTCGAGATCTCTGAGTAATAGGGTGGCACGTTTGTAGGTGGCGAAGCGGCGTGCAAAGCCAATGGTCAGGATATTTGGGTTTTTTGGATTAATGTATTTGAGTAAGCGCTCCAAATGTGTTTCTGAGATTTGATAAGGTAAATGTTGGGCGATCAAGGTATCGCATACCTTGGCTAACATACGTGATTTTACCGTTTGCCTGATCTTCCAAAATTGTTGATCAGGGAGGTTTTCTATTGCTTGCCAAAAATCGACATCACATTGATGGTTGCGCCATTCTACTCCTAATGATTCATCAAATAAGTGAGTCCATTCCCGTGCTAACATAGATGGCACATGGACACCATTAGTGACATGGCGTATTGGATTTTCTTTGGGGGCAATTTCTGGCCAAAATTTGGCACAAATTTCAGATGATACGTCGCCATGAATACGACTGACACCGTTCCTATGTCGTGAGCCTTGAACGGCTAAGGTTGTCATATTGAAATCGGGCGAATCGTTGGGTAAACAGCCGAGTGCCATAAATTGTTCTTCGGACAATCTTAAATCGTGATGATAGAAAGAGCCAAGATAGTTCTTCACATCTTGTGGTGAAAAATGATCATGTCCCGCCGGCACTGGGGTATGGGTGGTAAATACTGTATTAGCCGCAACTGCTTCAATCGTAGTTTCAAATGACTGTCCCTCAGCGATCAGTTCACGTGCTCTTTCCAGGAGCAAAAAGGCTGCATGACCTTCATTTATATGCCAAACCGTTGGTTTAATACCTAATCTTCTGAGTAGTCGCACGCCGCCAATACCCAAGACTATTTCTTGTTTAATGCGGATATCTTTACCGCTGTCGTAGAGTTTGTGGGTAATCTTACGATCATCGTCATTGTTTTGTGGTACGTCGGTATCAAGCAAATAAAGGTCAATATGCCCGACTTGTATTTTCCAAGCTCGGGCAAATACTTGTTGTGTTTCCGCAATCTTGACGTCAACATAGATTGCTTGATTGGCTTCATCTACCACCAGGTTGATTGGCAAGTGTTGTGGTTCGTTCTCATTATAGCTAGCAATCTGATTGCCTTGATCGTCTATCCATTGGGAAAAATAGCCTTGATCGTAAAACAAGCCGACTGCTACGAATGGCAAGCGCATATCACTTGCGGTTTTGCAATGATCGCCGGCTAAAATACCTAAACCGCCGGAATAAATGGGCAAGCTTTCGTGGAAACCATATTCGGCGCAAAAATAGGCAATCAGATCGTCTTCCGCTAATTTTTTTGCACCATTATACCGCTCTTTGGTATGACAATACGCATCGTAGCTGGCTAACACTTGTTGATAGGCGTCAAGAAATGATTGAGTAGTGGCGGCATTATCTAGTTGTCTTTGATCAATATTGCGTAGAAATAATTTCGGATTATGTCCCACCCGAATCCATAACTCTTCATCAAGTTGCTCAAATAGTTGCCGGGCTTGGATATTCCAGCTGTACCATAAATTATTCGCTAATTCTTCAAGACGTTTTAATGCCTCTGGCAAAATCGGGGTGACTTCTAAGTTGAATTCTTGTGCAGACATAGTTATCCTCAAAAAAAAACGTGCAAGGTGTGGCTTGCACGTTAGTATAACATATCAAATTTAAAACTTTTACAAGCTATAATACATGTCAAATTCCACCGGATGAGTGGTCATACGCAGGCGCGTCACTTCTTCCATCTTCAGTTCGATGTAAGCATCAATCAGATCATTGGTAAACACGCCACCAGCTATCAAAAATTCACGGTCCTTGTCAAGTGCTTCTAACGCCATATCTAAGGAGTAGCAAACGGTTGGAATGTTTTTCTCCACTTCTGGCGGCAGATCGTACAAGTTCTTGTCCATGGCTTCACCTGGGTCAATCTTGTTTTGAATGCCATCCAGTCCCGCCATTAGCATAGCGGAAAAGGCAAAATAGGGGTTGCCGGTTGAATCTGGAAAACGCACTTCAATACGACGAGCTTTGGGACTGGTAACGTAAGGTATGCGTATTGAGGCTGAGCGGTTACGCGCCGAGTAAGCCAACAAGGTGGGGGCTTCAAAACCGGGCACAAGACGTTTATAGCTATTCGTCGTGGCATTGGTAAATGCATTGATGGCGCGTGCATGTTTGAGAATTCCGCCGATGTAGTATAGGGCGGTTTCTGATAGATTGCCATATTTGTCGCCGGCAAAGACGTTATTGCCTTCTTTGCTCAAGGATTGATGCACATGCATGCCGTTGCCGTTGTCACCGACTAGGGGTTTAGGCATAAAAGTCGCGGTTTTGCCATAGCCATGTGCGACATTCATGACTACATATTTAAGGATTTGCACCTCGTCAGCTTTTTTGACTAAGGTGTTAAAGAATACGCCGATTTCGCCTTGTCCGCCGGTGGCGACTTCATGGTGATGAACTTCGGCTTGTAAGCCCATTTCAGCCATAGTCAAGCACATCGCGGAGCGGATGTCATGTTGAGAATCGACGGGCGGCACTGGAAAATATCCCCCTTTGAGTCCAGGGCGATGCCCAAGGTTGCCATCTTCATAGACTTTTTCTGAATTCCAGCCGGCTTCTTGTGAGTCTACTTTGCAAAATGAGCCACTGATATCTGAGCCCCAACGCACGTCGTCAAAAATGAAAAATTCATTTTCAGGGCCAAAATAGGCGGTGTCGGCAATGCCGGTGGATTTGAGATAATTTTCGGCTCGTTTTGCCAAGGAGCGTGGATCGCGTTCATAGCCTTGCATGGTGGCAGGTTCGATGACATCACAACGTAAATTTAGGGTGACTTCATCGGCAAACGGATCAAGGACTGCTGTTTGGGGTTCTGGCATTAAAATCATGTCAGATTCATTGATGCCTTTCCAACCGGCGATGGAGGAGCCGTCAAACATTTTGCCGTCATCAAAGAAATCTTCGTCAACAGTATCCACAAGCACTGTGACGTGTTGTTCCTTGCCTCTGGTATCGGTAAAGCGGAGATCAACAAATTTGACGTTGTTTTCCTTGATCATGTTTAACACGTTTTCACCGGACATATAAATTACCTTTTCAGTTATCAGTTATCATGTAGGGTGGTAGAGTGAACCACCTGATATAGTACACTATCTCCGCGAGCAAAAATAAGAGATAGTCTCTGTGAGAGATTAGCATAATCCATGCTAAAAACAGTTAAAAAAAATTAATTTGTTTATAAATTAATTTGTTACTTTAATTGGAACCACCCGCATGATTGTTGTGTTTATTGCAGGGGGAGTCGTATTTGTAGCAAAGATGACAACGTGGTATTCGGAGTCCAAGATTTATCTTGGACGGTAATCTTGAAATGGCTTAACTTAATAGCATTGATATTAAAGAATACAACACATTTCGACTATCATGTACGCAATTGAATTAGAAACCAACATTAATCAAAAAGGTCATATCTGTTTGCCGAAACAATACCGATCAAATGGTGTGAGCACGTTGAAGAATTCGTAACTTTTTTATATTCCAGAATTATATTCCAGAAATTTTTTTACAATTTGCATGTAAACATTTTGTAATTTTTTTACGCTTTCTACATCTACCCATTCGTTTGGAGCATGAGCATTTTCTCCAATAGGACCCAAGACAGTAGTTGGTATGTTGTGTTCGGCTATTCGGTTTTCATCAGCCACTGACCAACCAATTCCATATTCATATCCACCAAATTCTTTTTCAACTTCTTCTGTGATAAATTTTACAAAAGGATGATCTGGTTGAATGAAATATGGCTTACAAGCTGGAGTTGGTCTTTTTCTTTCGGTGATTTCAACCTTTGTTCTTGGGTCCAGTACTCCATTTTTTCTGGCATTTTCAGTGAGTTTTTTCAGTTGCTTGATTTCATCCTCCATAATTTCACCTTTGATAAATGATCTATCAAGGATAAATGATGCTGAGTCTGGAACAGAAAGTATAGGGTCTCCGCCTTGATGGTAGCTAATGTAAGCCGAATTCTTGATAGAAATATCACCCTCTATGAACTCTCTTTCACACTTGTCACAGTATTTAATGACTTCCTGCTGAAGTTTAATAGATTCGTGTACAGCATTCACCGCTGATTGGTTTTCTCGCGCTTGAGCACCATGACAAGCGACTCCAGTTATGGTAAATTCGTATTCCACTCTTCCCATTCTTCCTAAAATGATACTTTTGTTGCTGGTTTTCTGCTGGAAATCACCAACCTCTGGAACAATAGCAGCTTTTACATCATCTATGAATTTTGATTTAAGTAATTTTACGGCACCAAAAGACCAATATTCTTCATCAATGACAAAGGCAACTTTAATTTTATAATTATCGGGATTGACATCATTTGTCGCTGCAATGATAGTGGCAAGACCGGCTTTCATGTCATTGGCTCCTAATCCGTATATTTTATCTTCCTTTTCTACTGGAACCAACGGATTGGTTTCCCATCCCTTTTTTTCATCAACGGTATCCATATGCCCCAAAAACAATAAGGATATGTTTCCTGCTCCCTTTTCTGCAAGCAAGTTATATCTTTTGGGTATGTTTATTCCATCTTTAGTGATTCCCGCTTCCTGAACCAATTGTTGTTCTACTCTAAAACCGGCTTTGTTCAAGACTTTTTCCAAATAATTGGCGATTTTTTCTTCATTGCCGATACCAACAGCTCCGTCGCCGGTGGTTAAAAATGGATTTTTTGAATCAATTGCTATTAACTCTTTTAAGAGTTCTATTACATCAATTTGTTCGTGCATTTTTTCAATCTCCATAGTTTCGTATCCTATAAAGCGTGTCTCAAAAGTTAAAACACAGTAAAATGTTCCACTGTCACACGCTTAGATTAAAACAGTTTTAGCATTTGTTCTGAATATTCGATAACTCGTCCAGAATTATGAATTTCATCCACAAAAATTTTGCCACAAGATGAAGTAAAATGGCTCACGTTTGGAAACTTAAACTCTATTGTGCTGCTAAATACAAAAGTGGCATTACCTGACAAAAAAATGAAATATTGGTGAGAATCACTCACCGTTGGTTGGCATCGTACTAGACCACCTCGGCTATACACATCAATTGGTTTTCCAAATGAATCGTGCCCTAAAATGCAGGATACCAGTGAAGAAGCTGACATGCCACTCCCACACGAATTTGTCAGTCCTACGCCTCTTTCATAAGTCCTGACGTAGATGGCAGCCTTATCAAGAATATGACAACAATTAACATTAACCGCTCTCTAAAATGTGTACAAATATATACACTGCTTAGTTCTTGCTTCACAGAAGCTGGTTTCACCTCATTCATATGAATGAAGCCAGAGCCTTCTTATCCACAAGCGTGGATTCCCGATGTGCTCCCGGTATTTTAATCACTTTGCATCAAGTTTATTGATATAAAAGGTTCTTCAAATTAATAGCCGCATTCAAATATCGATCCAGAGCACAAGCTTCGCAACGGTAAACACGTTCTGATAACTTTAGTTTGTCCTTCTTATGTCCACAGCTTGAACAAATTTTAGAAGAAGGTAACCACCTATCAGCAATTAGTCAATAATTATTTTTCAACTGAGATTTGTACTCAAGTTGCCGGCGAAATTCATAGAAACCCAAATCAGCTATAGCACGATATAACTTTTGATTTTTTAACATTCCTTTAACATTTAAATCCTCAATCACAATTCCACCAAAGCTATTAGTCAAATAACTGGTGAGTTTGTGAAGTGAATCTTGTCTGATATTTGTTATTTTTGCATGTGCTGATGCTATCTTTTGCCTAAGTTTTTGCCTGTTATGCGATCCTTTTACTCTGCGCGATAAGGAACGTTGCATACGTTTTAGTTTTTTGAGAAACTTCTTTAAAGGTTTAGGTGCTTCAAAAGTGTTTCCATTTGATAAGGTGGCTAAAGTATTCACGCCGATATCATCAATACCCACGCTTGCTTGGCTATCGCATGACTTGGCTGCTTGATCCAATTCTACATTTAGGCTGATAAACCATTTATTTGCCACACATGTGGCACTTATTATTTTCCCAGGGAAGCGTAATGATTCTCGCATTCGTATCCACCCTAGTTTGGGTAATTTTATTTGTTTCCCTTCAATTTTTATCTGGTCATTGCCGATATAAAAGCTGTCATGAATTCCTTTTTTTTTGAATTGTGGATAATGAGAGGTTCCTTGAAAGAAACGCATGCCTGCTGTTTGCAAGTGGATAAACGGTTGTTGGCTTGCGTATTTGGTGACTTTGTACATCCAAGGAAATTCAGTCGGTTTTATGGCGTTAAGTTGTTTTTTCAGTTTGAAAGCGTTTGGATTGGTACCCGCTTCGTATTGGCGTTTCCATTCTTCCAAAGCCCAGTTCCAGGTGAAGCGGGCAATTCCACAGGCTTGTTTGAAGTGCTGCTCTCGTTTGTAGCTTGGATCAAGGCATATTTTGTGACTTAGGGTTATATTTGTCATTTTGTTTCTGCGTTATATTTTTGCAGCTCCTGAACGCTTTTTCTTTTTATGTTCACGTGAACCGTATAGTATAGCTGAGAATACTGTAATAATTTATAGGATATCTTGTGCGAGTTTTTGTTCGGGATTAATTTCGTTTCCTTGGTTATTTGTGATAATTTATGTTTGTTTACTTTCGCAGTTCGAGAATATTAGTTCTGATCCGAATCTGAGTAGTCTGTCTTTGTGGGTTGGAACGAGGTGGTTGATTTTTCCATTCGGTGTCCGTTCTGATAATTTTTTTTATCTTCGTTTGCGGTAGTTTATGCCGGAACTTGAGTATTGAATAGTCTGGTATTGCCATCCTTTGGCACTAGAATAGTCTTCTAATCTTTGTATTTGGTGTAGTAAGTCGGTTTTTTGGTCGTGAGTTTAGATTCTGGCATAGGCAATTGTTAATTCTATTTTTAGTTCGCGTGGAGAGCAGTTTAGTTTGTCGATATCGTAGTATCTTGTTCCTCCTTCTGTTTTTCTGTCAGGCAATAGTTGGCTTTGTTGTTCCCATTTTCGTAATGTTTGTATGGAGACTCCCAATTTTTTGGCAGCTTCATCTATTTTAATATATCTCTTCAGGTGTCGATATATTAACAGATTTAATGTGATTATTTTGAGCTGTTTTTAGCCCCTAAACCACCACAAACGTCAATATGTTGCAAATGAATGCCCTTATCACGCAAAGTTTCCACTAAAATCATCAGCCGTTGCAACGCCTCCACAAACGGTGCCGTCTCAGTTAATTGAGAGCCGATATGGCAGTCAACTCCAGTGATTTGTAGGTGAGGGAAGGCGGCTGCATCGACATAAACATCAGCGGCACTATTAATATCAATACCAAATTTATTTTCTTTTAAGCCCGTCGAAATGTAGGGATGTGTTTTAGCATCAACATCGGGATTGACACGGAGAGATACGGACGCACGTTTACCAATATCACCGGCGACTTGATTAAGGCGATGCATTTCCGCCACCGATTCAACATTAAAACACCGAATCCCCACCTCTAATGCACGACGCATCTCCGCCACTGTTTTGCCCACCCCGGAAAAAACGACTTTATTGGGCTGTCCTCCCGCCCGTAATACCCGCTCCAATTCACCACTCGATACAATATCAAATCCAGGGCCTAAACGGGCTAACACATTCAATACGGCGAGATTAGAATTGGCTTTGACGGCAAAACAAACGAGATGGGGGCGATTTTTAAATGCACGGTCAAAGGCATGCCAGTGCCGCTCAAGGGTGGCGCGAGAATAGACATAACAAGGGGTGCCATGAGTCTCAGCTATAGTGGTTAAATCCACCTCTTCGGCATAAAATGTATCATCACGATAGTTAAAATAGTCCATTCTTTAGTGTATCCTATTGCGTTTAAAAAATAGTCTACTTTTCAGTATAGACTATAATGTTAAGAACGCCGCAGAAAATAATGTAGGTTTAAAAAAAAACATGCCAAAAATTACATGGCCTCATCAAGAAGCAAAACGTTTGCGCTCCCTCGCTTTGAATTCAGACAAGCCTATTATTTTTGAAACCGGTTATGGCCCTTCAGGATTGCCCCCCCCATATTGGTACATTTGCCGAGGTTGCCCGGACAACATTCGTAATTAGGGCACTGAAACACGAATACCCTGATGCCAAAGTGCGCTTGCCTTTTCTGACGATATGGATGGGCTAAGAAGTCTACCAGAAAATGTGCCTAATCATGATAAATTGCGTCAATTTATTGGGATGCCTTTGTCTTCTATTCCTGATCCATTTGAACAAGCGTCCCGTTTTGCCGATTATATGAACGGACAACTCCAACGATTTTTAGACTATTACGGTTTTGAGTATGAATTCTATTCATCTACTCATCAATGTTATCGGAGTGGCTTGTTTGATGATGGCTTGAAAAAAGTCATGGATAATTATACCCAGATTAGGACAATATTTACATCAACTATCTCCAAAGATACAAGAGCGACTTGGAGTCCGTTTTTTCCAATATGCGAATCCTGTGGCAAAATATACACAACGCGGGTTGTTGAAATCAATCCCGATAATTACACGCTAACGTATCAATGTGATCAGAGTGGTCAAGGTTTTGACCCCTGTGGTCATGTTGGTACAACGACCATTACCGGGGGTAAGGTCAAAGTCGGTTGGAAAATTGACTGGGCACTGCGTTGGTACACCTTGGGTGCAGCGCCTAGCACTCATTTTATGGGTCACTCTTGGTCATTATTGCCCAGTTTGGCTAAAAAATTGGTTTATTAAAAAGTGAAAAGTGTTAAAAAAAAAGCTTGACATTTTTTGTAGTAAGGCGTTTAAATACAATTTAACAAACTCAATTGAAAATGAAAAAAGCTAAAAATGAAAAAAGCTAAAAAAGTCACTAGAATTGCGTACAGCGACGATCTTAACCAAGCTAAATATGACGCGTTGAATGAAATCCCCAAACTGTGCTATTCGTACAGAAGTGTGGCGCAACTATGGTTCCATTGGCGGACTCAGTGCTAAGTTCCGTCCGGTACGTGACGAATGGATTGCTGATAAACATGTAAAAAACTTACCGCAAAGGATATGGCGTACCACGTTATCTGATACTTTAGATGACATAAAAGCTAACCGCGAAGCAGCTAAATAAAAAGTTGTACGCCACATTTTTAGAAATATTGATGACAAGGATAAGCGTAAAGAATTATTTAAAAAGCTTAAAAATGATGCTGTTTGGATTAATGATTCGTATTTGCGCCGACTTATGCGTAAATATTGGAAACACGGCAAAAATCACACTTTTAACCAAATAGTTTTGGAATCTGGTAGCTATAAATGTTTTTCGTATAATGCAAAAAATTATCTTGAAGTCATTAGCTTAAAAATAGGTAAGCGCATAACTATCCCAATATGAACCAATGATTCCATAACAGGACAAATTCGGTTAATTCTGCGTGAAGGTAAAGTTGAAATTCATTACACAATAGACAACACTGATGACCGTGCTTGTGGCGATAAGGAAATTGGCATAGATAATGGTGATACAGAAGCTTTTGTTGATTCAGAAGGTGATTTTTATGGCGAAAATAAAATAAAAATTAGGTGAAACTATTTCAAAATAATCAGATTCTTTGAAGAAAAAATACCAAATACGCAATTACGCAATCAATAAGATTAAAGCGGTTTTGGACAAGGTTGAGCAAAATAATCCCAAAAAGGCTAAAAGGATCCGAAAGCACAACTTGGGAAGAAAAAAACTCAATAGGCGTAAAAAGAGACATCAAGCTAAAGTTGAAACAATCGTTTTCACAGCGGTAAATCGTATCGTTGATAAGGCAGAAACTATTGCTTGTGAGGACTTAACTAAAACTTTTAAATAAAACTATGGAAAAAATACCAATCGTCGTTTAAGTGGTTGGGTAAAAGGTTTGATGGCTGAAGCCATTTAAATTATAGCTTCCCGAAGAGGTTCGAGGGTAGTTTTGATCAATGCGGCATATACTTCTCAAATGTGTTCAAAGTGTGGTTGCCTCGGTAAACGCACTGGGGACACCTTTCACTGTACCTCAGGGTGCAGGGCGGTTATGCAAGCGGATCAAAATGCAGCGGTCAATGTGAAAGCGAGAGCCGATGATAAGGAACTTCATCGCTGGCTTCCCTTTCAAAAGGTGAAGCAAATCTTGTTAGAGCGTAGCGTTGTCGCCGTTCGGATGAGACAGCCCATCCAGGACTCTAGTTGCACCCCCACGGGTATCAACAGATAGCGAATTATCAGGGAAATTTTCATCTATGAGAGATGTCCAAGAATGGCCAATAAAAAAGAAGCTGTTAATTATGAAATGTATGGTAAAGATTTAATTAGCTCGGCGAGTATGGCGAGTAAAATCTGTTCTATATTGGGTAGTAAGCCCCCTGTGCTTTATAAGTATGAGCTGTTTTTGGATGAAAAGGGTGCCAAGATTTCTAAAAAAATCGGTAATGGTATTTCGATGGAACAATGGGTCAAATATTCTCCCTTGGGTGCTTTGTTGAATTTTCTGTTGGCTAATCCAAATAAGGCGAGACAAATGGGGTTGCCAATCTTGCCTAGAATTGTTGATGAATATATTGATATACTCCGCAAAGAAGATCCCAACGATCCTAATTTTCATACATGGTTTATTGATAATGTCCAACATGGGCATGATGCGTCGAGCTCGGACAAAAACGAACTCAGTTATAACTTGCTCACCAATGTTGCCCAAAATTTAGGCCTTCGTGATGCTTCACTCTTATATAAGTACGCCCAAAGATATGACCCAACGGTAGATCAGAACGAGCATTTTTTCCGCAGACTTTGCGAAAAAGTGATTGCATATGTGCAGGATTACGAGGCACAGGCACCAAAATAAGAGCTAGTTATAGATTTATCATACGCACAATATTTGCCCGAATTCATTATAATTCTTGAGCAAACCGAGGACTTTGATAATTTGCCGGGCGAGGAAATTCAAGCACTGGTGTTCATTATTCCTAAGAAATACAATTTGAGCCAGCCTGAATGGTTCAAGTTTCTTTACTCTGTGTTATTAGACAAAGAAAGGGGGCCAAGATTGGGCCCATTTTTGGGCATACTTGGTAAAGAAGCCGTGTTGTCCATACTCAAAAAAGCAGTGGAAAAATGTAAGTAGCTCAATTATCAATCAACAAAGAAGCAGCCAGCCCCCTATCACTAAATGGTAAACGTTGATCGCCAATTTGTTGATAATCCTCATGCCCTTTACCAGCAATTAAAACAACATCGCCTACAACCGCATTTTGCAGCGCGTAGCGAATCACTTGTTTACGATCTGATATCACCGTCGTGGGGGTTGGACAGCCTTGTAGAATAAATATCGGATTGCAATTTGTGCGTTAGTTAATGATTCACTTAAAAGCATTTTGCCTGTCGCCATTTTAATTTTTCCAGAAAGGGCTAAAAACAGCTTGAAATAATATCATAAAATCTGCTATTGATATCTATCAACACATGAATATATATATTAAAATAGGTGAAGCTACTAACATAACGCAGAAACAACTTAAATGACCAACATAACAACCCTAACTCACAAAATATATCTTAATCCAACCTACAAACAAAAACAACACTTCAAACAAGCCCGTGGAATTGCCCGCTTCACCTGGAACTGGGCATTGGAAGAATGGAAACGCCAATACGAAGCAGGTACCAAGCCAAACGCCTTCAAACTGAAAAAACAACTTAACGCCATAAAACCGACTGAATTTCCCCGGATGCACAATGCGACTAAATACGCAAATAAAAAGCCTTTTATCCATTTACAAACCGCACTCAATCGTTTTTTTCAAGGCACTTCCCGCCGTCCTAAATTCAAGAAAAAAGGAATTCACGACAGCTTTTACACAGGCAATGACCACATTAAGCTTGAAGGGAAACAAATAAAATTACCCAAACTGGGCTGGGTACGAATGCGAGAATCATTACGCTTCCCTGGGAAGGTAATAAGTGCCACAGTTTCCCGTCTGGCAAACAAATGGTTTATCAGCCTAAACGTTGAATTATATCAATCACCTCCATCATGCAATAGCCAAGCGGGCGTAGGTGTTGATCTTGGCATTAAGGCACTTGCCACATTATCAAACGGAGAAACCTTTGAAGCACCTAAACCCTTAAACATATCAAAAAGCTAAAAAGGATGCAACGCTATTTGTCACGCCGAAAAAAAGGCTCAAAGAATCGGCACAAGTTCAGACAAAAGATAGCAAGCACACATGCAAGAATAACAAACATGAGACGAGATTCACTTCACAAGCTGACCAGTTATTTGACTGAAAAATTCGCTGGAATTGTGATTGAGGATTTGAATGTTAAAGGTATGTTATCGAATCGTTCGTCGGCAAAAGTTTTCGACTTCGTCGAAAACTTTTGCCGACGAAATTATCTTATGCCATTGCTGACATTGGTTTTTATGAGCTGCGACGGCAACTTGAGTATAAATATCAATACAAAGGTAATTATCTGTTGGTTGCTGATAGGTGGTTTCCGTCTTCTAAAACTTGTTCCAACTGTGGTCATAAGAAAGAACAACTAAAATTATCATTCAGAGGAAAAAGTTTTTGCGGAGCAAAAACTTTTTCCTCTGAACGTGTTTACCAATGCTTGTGGGCATGAAATAGATAGAGATTTAAATTCCGAATTTGAAAAACATTTTGTATCAATAACCTTGATGCAAAGGGTACTGATTAAAATACCGGAAAAGTTCCCTACGGGAGGGAATCCACGCTTGTGGAGAAGAATGCTCTGGCTTCATTCGTATGAGTGAGGTGAAACCGGCTTCTGTGAAGCAAGAACTAAGCCGTGTAGAGATTTGTACACATTTTAGAGAGCGGTTGCACAGTCTCAAGATTGAGACGATGAATATATTCACGTTTTCTGTAGCTCAACACATTATACAAGTGGGTGAACATAGTATTTGTACCAGCATTATAGTTGCTTGTGAGTTACGTTTTGGTGTTGCTAAAAGTGGTGTGGTTCATAAAAATTAGCAACACAGCTATCCAAGATTTTGGAACCATTACCGATATTGCCATTGGTACCACCGATAGAGGATCATTATGCACAAATTCGTAGCCATCTGGAACGCATAGGCACGCCTATTGGTCCCAATGATTTATTGATTGCAGCCCATGCACAGTTATTGGGTTTAACCATTGTTACTGCCAATGTCAGAGAATTTTCCCGCGTTCCTAGTTTAATGGTAGAAAATTGGTTGCCATCCAGTTAAATTTCCTCTTACTCGATGTTCAAGTTTTTTTTGACTTGAAAGGTTGGAGTCCAAAGCTTTAGCTTTGGACTAGCCCGCTACCAGTCCAAAGCTAAAGCTTTGGACTCCAAGTGCTTTCAAAAAATTTGAACGTCGAGTTTTATAAGTCTCACATTTACAATCTAAAAATCCTATTTATTAAAGAAATAGGATTTTTGGTTTTAAATCGCGTTTAGCGATAATAAACATTAATAGCATAAATATCCGGCTCTTCAGCCGCTAAGTCGGCAAAACCTTGGGATAGTTCCCGTGCTTGTTCTACGTTATTTACTATTTTTAAGGGTAAATAAACTTCTACCGTCAGTTTGCCCGACAAATAGTGCAAGGTGATTTGTTCAATCGCATGGGTAGCTTCTAAACATTGCCAACACTGTTGTAAACGCGCGATCACTTCCCGGCGTGAGGGCAAATTCAAATTAGGCTGTGATTTTTCGTCATTTTCTGAATCAATATGCACCAGTACTTCAGTAATTTCATCTATTTGACTAGTTAATCGGCTTGTTAAACTTGGCATCACAGGTCACGTCTTTAACAGTTCGTGTTCTGTTCTTCAATTTCACCCCATGGTGCCAGTCTTCAAAACCGGACTTGAGACTTTCGAACTCATCCGGCTCCTCGAAACGTG
>Ga0209780_1001605_pt1 | contig 15119 bp, 9 predicted proteins | sample WorMetexBAHAMAS2_FD_187384 | JGI IMG/M metagenome (GOLD analysis project Ga0209780, IMG submission 187384) | Marine gutless worms symbiont microbial communities from Max Planck institute for Marine Microbiology, Germany - Inanidrilus exumae... | ecosystem: Host-associated > Annelida > Digestive... | reverse complement strand
TTCCACCATAGGCCTTTTCCTTACCTATCGGACTGACTCCACGGACTACCTGGCCATTTCCGGCTTTACTTCGCTCAACGGCTTGATTTGTTTACATAGTGTGTTAGACAAAGCCGGCTCTCAGTCGATTTTCAAACGCACTTAAAATCCTCGCATTTTCATTCATTCATCATTCGTTTAATGAAAAATTAACGTAAATCTAGGGACAGTGACGTTGTGTATGGAGTCATTCGCTAGATGGCAACTGTACGTCCATTGACGTAGGTCCATTTCTCGTTTTCTATATTCGAAGAAAAAGGGAAAATGGATATTTATAGACCTAGCATTTTTCATTCTCCATTTTCAGTGGAAAGCAAAAATAACGGTAGACACACGGACCGACACCAGTTCAGTTTAGTTCAGTTATGGGAGCGAGGCTTAACGACCGGGTGTGGGAGTGCCAGGTTTAACAATAGCTCAGCAAATCTAGGAAACGGCCGACCGTGTTGTAAAGAAAAGTATGAGGCTCAGCTATCGCCGAGTGACCCGCGCGACGCGCTGTATCAGTTGAAATGTTGTCCTACTGGTGTACAAAATAACGCACACAGGCCACGTTTTATTATTGTTTAGTTTTGTACACGCGTCGTTGCGGTATAGGCTCAAATATCGCACAGCGAGCAATTAAACGATGCTCCGTGCCACATACATGTAACGCTGAAGTGTCGTCCACAGACTTCCATACAACCAACCTTGTTGGTGTAAACTGGACCGTAACTGTGATCAACGAACTTTGACATCGACCAATGTTGTTGATAACAGCGCGTACGTATTCCTCCACCAGCGCATGCAGTGGACGGGGACCACCGACCATAGTGGCGAGTGGACACAAATTTTCGGCGGTAAGGCGTTCGAGCCGGCGACTTCTCGACCGGTCGAAAAGCGCAATTTTACCTACCCCACCTACATTTAGCGGCCCCGAATTGGGGGTGATCCCATCGGAATTTCGTAGAGATCTTTTGCGCCGTGAAACTCGATTTACTGGCCTGTAGTGCGATGTTGTTTGCGTGATCCTATGTTTAGCCGTTATGGTACAGTGCCGGCTTCTGTGTGACGGACGGAAAGACGGACAGACACGCGATAACAGCAAATACCGCGCTAGCATACCGTCGCGCGGGTAACAAAATATCAATCACGCCTACGACAACCACGCGTTTAGCACTACGTGTAGAATCGCAAAGCAAGTGCATGGACGTAGGTGTTGCACGAAACCCACGTCCTGCGAGGTCTCCCTTCCCGTGCCTGTATCCGGATCGGATCCCCTAGGCTATCTAAAACCGCGTCCACACCAGCAACAATGTCGAAGCAACATTGTCGATTGCTACACGTCGAACGATTCTTTCGACAAAGTCGAAACAAATTGAAGATGTTCGATTTGTTTTCGACTTTGTCGAAAGGACAAAATTTCGCAAAAAAATCGTTCGACATTGTTGCCGATTTTGACAAAGAAAGTCGAATGTTGCTTCGACAAAGTCGAACGTTGCTTCCGAATGCTTCGACATTGTTGCTGGTGCATGGACGGGACATATAGATTAGCCGTCCCCTGTTGTCACCCCGTAGTCCCATACCAACAGCCTGCCAAACCGAATGACTTCAGTAGCATCGCCCGGTTTACTCGCTTTATCAAAAGCGCAGACTTATCAGAGTTTTTATCGCCCGGATACTTAATCCTAGCTGTTCTTAGTTGTTTCTAATATTTACGGTATTCTGTACATTAACGCCTGTTAGTGCCATTCGTGTTACTTTCGTGTCTTTGTGTTTTAAATGATATTTTCTATGACTGTTTATACTATGTTTTTATGCACAGAGAGTTTTAAATAAATAAAAAATAACAAAACACAGCTGGGTCGGTGTTTTGAGTTCAGCCACAATCATTAATTCATCAACGTTCCAAACAGTCGCAGACAGAGTGACAGACATACGTACAACCCACAGCATACGTCGAACCGTTTATGTATACGGTGGGCTGTTAAATGCATATGTAAAGGTAGTCCTACTAAACCAAACACAAAACATCAGTTACTGTCAAAAAAGAACACGAAAAAGTGACTCAACTTGCCATATTTTATAGGATATTTTCAAAAATACTTGTAAAATTCGAACCAGGCTCAGTGACGTTTTAAGCACTCGAAAAGTGAAAAGTGGGGGTTATATCGGGGCCAACAGAAATGTGGGGCAACGACTCGAGCTGTATGTAAGAAACAGTTGTACTGTAGTTAATTTACTCGACTTGTGGAGCTACTAACCCCGAAAACCGGAAATATACATACTATCTTCACAGTCTAAAAACAGACTACCAGTTTCAATTTTCTACGGGAATACATGCTCCGGTCGAAACGGAAGCTTAAATGTCTCGCTTTGCCGGATGTCCCAGTTTATTCGAAGTCACCCTATTGTCATTGTATGTTCTTTTATCTATATTGCACATTATGCATAGTGCATGAAAAGTGGAGGGCAACCTGAGGCAACCCCAAATTTTGGGGGCCATAGCTCCCATGCCCCCTCGTAGAAACGCCATTGACCAGGCTGTCCTCGGTCCCCCACCTACCGCAGTGTTAGCAGAGCCGTGTAGGCCTAAGAGGAGATTGAGTGCTGAAGCCAAACGCGTCAACGTGCGAGCGTGCATACGTGCTGTTGATGAATGGCAGATTATGAAGGTCACGTCAGCCTTTGTAACTGCCGCTACTGCGGCCGCTGCTACTGCTTCCTATGATTTCTGTACATTGTAGACCCGCGGACCCACTGACCGCAATCTAATAATGGCGAAGAAGGCGACGAAGATGCGAAGATCGAGGGGATGAGACCGGAAACGGATATGTGCAGCCTCTTTAGCGGGCACCTGCTACGCTACGCTAACGTTATTGGTTTACTGGACGGCGCCAAGGTATGCAACTATAGTCTGCTGTATTGTGCGGAATGTCCACTATACAGTATTCGGCTCGAAGCGCTCGCAGTTACATCATTTACTGTGTTATCTACAACAGAGATATAATCTTAGCAAGTTTCGCAATGTGCTGTTAGTAACGAACGATCAAAAACTCAATATTTAACTACAGTTCAAGTAATTACACTGCTGAAGAAAACTGTCATTTACCTGTGTTGATAAACAACCGGAAATATACATACTGACTTCACAGTCTAAAAGCAGACTACTAGTTTCATTTTTCTACGGGAATACAAGCTCCGGTCGAAACGGAAGCTTAAATGTCTCGCTTTGCCGGTTGTCCCAGTTTATCTAAAGTCACTTTATTTTTATTGTATGTTTTTATCTGTAAACTCTGCTTTCAATTGTGTTTTTATTCCAATTCTGCATATACGTTCGTACGTTTGTTGTGTCAATAAAAACTTCTTACTTACTTACTTATTTACTTACTTAATGCTGTTGCAGCTCATTGACCCAGTTTCAACAATGTCGAAGCAACATTCGACATTGTCGAAAGAATCGTTCAACTTGTAGCATTCGACAATGTTGCTTGGACAATGCTGCCGGTGTGGACGCGGCTTTACGGTGAGCCGGCTGGGCCAACCCAAATTTTGGTTGGGTAGACCACACTGCAGTTGGCTCCACCAATAATTGCGTTGACCCATTTGGTTCCCAGTATTTCGACTTTGTTCAAAAACTGTGACTGATTTTGAAATGACACAGAGCTGTGTGATGACACGATCGACGCCATTTTGAGATCTAGCCAGGAACGGAGCTAGTGTGTCATGTACCTGTGGTGTGAGGTGTGAAATTTGACATTTCGAAAATTCAAGATGGCGGCGGCCGCCATCTTTAAAAATCGGAAAATCGCCATAGGCCCTATCTCGGTCGCGGTTCAACCGATTTTGACGAAATTTGGCATGATCGACGTGATCACAGCTCTGTGTAACGTGATCAGTAGGTAATCGGAATACTGGTTCTAATTATGACATGCTACTAACCTACGGCGATCGATTCTGGCGCTATACCAGCGAGCATGTCTGGGGAGCGTCGTAGGCTCCCCAGTGGGTCGGGCAGATCCTACTGAAACTTGTATTTTGATATATTTGGGTCGGGGGTTATCAAATGACGCATTCGGCCACGGTCAAGGGTGAAGGCCCGCTATAGCCACCAGCTAGGGGCCGCTTGCTACGGGATACTGTCTTACTTGTATAGATTAGGGTAAGAGTTAAGGCCCGTATAGCTATAGCGGTCTGAAATCTCAGCAAACAGTTTTGTAAATGTAATGTAATTGTAAAATTGATGTAAATTTGTACAGCTAATCGTCTCACGCTAAAAAGCTAACCACTAATGCGCTCAACTGTTATCACAGTTGGCCTAATTATTATAATGAAAATTTATCTTGCAGTCTCATACGTTGCTAGAACAGTGACCAAAACTTTTGGGTCACACTCGTAGGGGGGACTTGCCCCCACTGTCCCCTCCCTTTTCCGTGCCCCGCTGGTAACTCGGTCACGTGAAGTTAGTAAGCGTTTCGTGAATACTTGTCTTGTACGGTCTGTACGCCGCTGCCTGCAGATGCAAATCGGCGAATGCAGTGAGATAGCGAATTTGTCAATGAATGACGGATTAATGTCGTGAATGAACCGGTCGGCCAGCACAGCTAGAACTGGGTCAGCGACCTTGCCAGTTGTACTGATGTTAGGTCAAGGCCATCGGCCGGTCACGTCGGCCTAACAGACGTAGTGGACCAGTAGGCCTACTACGTGGCTGCTGCTGCTACTGCTGCCGCTGATGGGGATATTTTCCTCCCCACTCTGCCTTCCCTTCCCCGTCTGTCTGACGTCACTGGATGCGTGGCCACGCCCATCGTGACGTCGTTGCGTCTCGCCGACCAATCAGCGACGACCGGGCAATTCATCTTTTTATTACGGCACGCCGCGCCGCGAGGCTATTTTTATCGACTGGTTTACGCCGGAGGTCTGCGGACTGCGGCCGGCGGACGAATTCCTTCGCGGAACGCGATCCGCAACAAACCGGCGATCGGCGGACGGTCCGGTTTGCCGAATATGAACGAATACGACAGAAAACTTCGAAAAATTTACCCAACACCCCCGGAAATGTCACATACGGCTTTCTTTTTTATTTGTTCATCCTTTAAAATATATTGATATCTATGTGTCTGGTCGGATCATGCGAAGTTATTAATAAACTTGCCGACAACAGGTGGATAGAGGGACAAGCTACGAAGCAACAGGACATGTTAAAATGAAAAAAATGAAATGCAGTCTGTCCAACGATTACACTCAACTCGACGAGCAGTGACCAGTGGCGTGACAATCCCTCAGGAATGGCACGGGGTTTACACAGTTTTACCTGCCACTCACACGTTTATCCACGAATGATATGAGCTATCGTGCATGCATGCCCTCTGCGTCAAACGTAACGGCCGGTCAGTGTACCGATCGTGAAGTAAGTAAATAGTTTATGATTTATAAACGCGGAGAATGGTCAGCAGAAAATCGGTCTTTTTTGCTGGGATGTTAGCCGTCGGTTATTATACACACTTTGCAACACTGACAACACTGCCTGATGTGCCGCGTAACCTGCCGTTGTCATGACGACAACGCTGAGTTAACTTAATTATGTCCGGTGCAACCGGACCTAAATCAAAGCCGTATTTTTTGCTCAAAATATGATGTTTATTTATGTTGCTTATAAGTACTGACGTTGTTTATACACCCGATAAAAAATCATTGTCATAAAAACCGTAGCACGCTGCCAGGAAACAATAACATCCATTGTGGTGGCCCGAGAGTACAGGCTCAGTAAGTAAGTAATATCTGACGCCCAATAAACGTGAAAACAACGTTACATTTAAATGCTCAGGATACAGTTATAACATTGTGACATTGACATCTCATATGAACATGTAAGAGTTGCATTTAAAAGTATACAAACATGCAATATATTTCATTTCTCTCTCTTCGGCTATTTTACGGACTTATTCAATGTGTGTACGAACGACCAATTGCATAATAACTGCACCATATGAATCAGTTATCGTAAAGCTAATCGATTTACAAGCATTATTATTGTAATAACGATGAACATGATGATTACAAGTAGACATCCAAGATTTGCTGTGCGTGTTGAGTCTTCTTGCTAGCCTGGGCAACAGTAGGCTTACATCAGATCGATCGATACGAAGCGGACCCGCATTAAGAGAATGGCGGACTACCGGCGGACCGCCATATTTGAGATCCGCACACCTCCGGTTTACGCACGCCGAACGACCCCGGCCCGGCCTACCCAACTATTGTCCACACGGCTGCGCAGGCCGGGCCGCCGGGGCCTGATGGGGGCGCGCGCCCCCCGTTCCCCTCGATTGTTTTTGCGCCTGCATTAATGAGAGGGACGTGTGACGTCATAGTGGCGGGTAGCACGTGACGTAACGGCGGGCACCGGTACGACAGTCGTTAAGTAGGCCTAGAACGTCGCCGGCTGCGGAGACAGGCTGCTCGGTCGCCTCCACCACATCGACAAGGCACTTCGATCGCAGTTCGAGCACCAACGGCGACCTCTGCGGCTGGCACGACGCGACGGCAAGTTCGCTTCTCTATGTTCTGTTTTTCTACTCACGGTAGGTAATGTGAAAATCCGTTAACAAAATTCTCAATTACTGCCATTAACAATAACCCTAACCCTGACCATACTAACCCTACAAACCCTATTGGCCCTAGCTCTAACAGGTGATATTAACAGCGGTATTAATATTGATTCAGGTTCTTTGATATTACCTTAATTTATTGACGTTATTCCCCTCCCCCCCAAAAAAATAACTACTGCCCGCGATAAGCGTAACGATATAGCCAGCCCATTTCCTGGAACATCCTACCTGAAGTGAAAGAGTGGCCCTTTTCTGAGCTCCATCTGAGTTCCATCCTACCTGCTCCTTACATACTTCTGCCTCGTCCCTGACAACATTTCGGCGAAAACTGAAATTATATTCATTTAGGTAGTCGTACCCGGACATTATTCTGTTCTTCGAGTTCTGTCGCCATAGTGGACCTGAAAATTTTATTACTTACACCACTCTAAATAGTTTTATTATAATGCAATGTAATAATGTAGTCTGACTCCGGTCTCGTTTTCGAGTCACATGCAGTATCAAACCAGTCCACTCCATCAACAATGTCGAAGCAACATTGTCGAATGCTACAAGTCGAACGATTCTTTCGACAAAGTCGAACGTTGCTTTGACATTGTTGCCGTTTTTGACAACAACGTTGAACGACATTGTTGCCTGTTGCTTCAACATTGTTGCTGGTGTGGACGGGGCTTTAAAGTCTCAGGTCTATTATTTCACTTGCGACGTTTTTTCAGTAGCCGTAGTGAATAGCCAAATGGTTTATAGCACCAACGAACAGAGGGTCCAGCCTATTATTATATAAGCTCAGAAAAGGGCCACTCTTTCCCTTCAGAAATTTAAATTACATAATGATTTACACCGAACGTAACTTTTGAATGCGAACAAAGATGATTTCTCAGAACTTCTCTAGGATGCATAAAGGACAACAGCATGGCCAGTTCAAACGCATCCGTGGTCGCACGTAACGTATACACTCCCGAGTTATCACTGGCTTACTGTACGGGAACTTCAAGAGACGCCATATTGAATGATACTTATTTACTTACTTGCATACGAGTTACGACCTGAAACTGTCGTGTCAGTATTCCGTTGATTCCTTATCGTACTATCGACGGTTTGTTGCGTGGCGCAGTGGTGAGAACGTTAGTCTTTGGCCGGCGAACTTTTCTGTCCCACGCTCGACCTGCAACTGACGGATAACCACTTATGTGGGTAAGCCGTCCGCTACAGGTCAGCCAACCAGGCCAACTCAGCCTTTCATCATTCAGAGGTCGATAAATTGAGTATTAAGCTATATCAGATGTTTGTCGCCTAACCTAAATTAACTACAGTAAAACTGTTACTTACATACACCTCGAGTCTGCCCCCCCCACATGTTGGCGCCACTTTTTGAGTGCTAAAAACGCCACTGCGTCTAACTATTCAGGCCAACTCGGACTCCTACCAGACTTGTAAAGTAACGAAGTATAGGCTACGTGTAAAAGTAACGCGTTACAACACTTGGGTAGCCTATAATTTACGGTACTTCGTGATGTCACGGAGTACTTTTACTGAGAGTATAGGCCTACTCTTTTAGTGATGCGACTATACGTTTACTTGCTTACTTTTTTTAGAAAACAAGGCATCGTTACAAGTAACTTAAACTGTAAGTCGGACGACGAAGTTGGGACGTGCTCCCGGTCTGTTAATATCTTAATGGCCGCGTCGATCGACCCAATGATTGCCATCTGTCGTATTAAATTAACCCATTTTGCCCAGAGTTCCAAAATGGGAACATTGACTAAAGCCCCGTCCACACCAGCAACAATATCGAAGCAACGTTCAACTTTGTCAAAGCAACATTTAACTTCGTCGAAAAAATCGTTTTGACTTGTAGCATTTGACAATGTAGCTTCGACGTTGTTGCTGGTGTGGATGGGGCTTTAGGAGTTTGATTCCTTGGGGTAAGTCAAAACTAATAAGAAGCTCAGCTACCGAAGAAGAACGGCGCGACGCGCTATAATAATAATAATAATAATAATAATAATGAGTACATTTATATAGCCCAAAATAAATAGTCCTCAGATGCGCTATGTTAGCATACAAGTATCTATTGGCCTTCTATAGTAACTATGTCCTTTTCTTGCCCCGTTTCTGAGATTTAGCGAGATATTGGTCGAAAATCGCTGATCTGAACCTACAACACCTGTATTTGGCGCCCTTGTTGGGGCTAACCCCGTTGCAATCAGCATATACCGTGCTAGCATAGCGTCGCGCGGTAAAAACGTTTGTTTAGCCAGCCTGGCGTCGATTTCCTTAAATAATGTCGTTATTTTGAGAACACTGAGCTAAAGTGGGCTAAGTCGATAACGATGATGATGATGGTGACGAATGAATAATTTGAATGTTTAATGTTCTATGTAGCTAGTAGCAAAACTTTAGAACTTGAGTTGGGCTGGATCCGATTTTTGGTGCAAAAAAATTGATGCAAGAAACGACGGATCAGCGAATGTAATTATTGTTGCTTAGCAATCGTACAGTAATTTATATGAATTGCACGGCATATTTGCTTTATGCAGTCAAAGGAGTCACAGGCTTGGAAGGGAGTTATGATTATGCCGATATGGTTATTTGGGTTAATCGACTCATAACAGAAAGTAATATTATTCCGTTGCTGTTTTTTTATCGAAAGTGCTTCTGTTGAATTGTTTCGCTTTACCGACTTCAAAAACAGATCGAGAAATTGATAACAAAATGAAACTAACGCCAAAGCTGTGAAAAATTTGAGTCTGAATATGACGCAGTCACAGATGACTTTAAAATTCTGAGTCATAAAATAGATGACGAAATAAAACAATGCTTGATCGATTCCATATGCGTCGGAACCCTGCAGGGGTGGGAGGCTCGGGCCCCTCACTTTTTTCTAAGCGGGGGCCTGCCTCCCTCAATTTTGCATTAGTTATTGCCTTGCCAACACCGTAGCAGACAATTTCATTCTCAGATACTGATACTTACGTTAGTAAAATTGTGTAATACCTACAAGTGAGCCACCCGTGTAGAGATTTATGGGAAGCACAGTATAAAGTGGGGGCACTACCCAAAATTTTTTTCTGTCGCCGGAAAATTGGTCCCCTTACATATAAATTGCTTCCGACGCCAATGATCGATTCAGATAAATAGCTAAAACAGATGAATATTGGCCGTGAAGGGATGTTGTAGTGGCATCACTTAAATCTATATATGCAACATCAAACCAAAAATGAAATTAGAGACGTTAAAAAGGAACGGATAATAAAGTTCATAGAGGACGTGGAAAAAACTGAACAAACAAAACAATGCGTGCAGCCAGTCGCGCTTTGTGGCGCCCTCACCGACTGCAGCCGTTATTATTATTATTATTATTATTAACTTAAGTGTACAAAAAAAACACGAAACAATTAGCGAATTAGGATGAACGTTGGAATGAAGACAGAGGATTTTGCTTAGAACTTCTCGAAACGTTCATCAGCGTATCTGCAAAGAAGACGATTTCAAGAGAGTTGTGAGACTAGGGGGTGACCCCCATTGGAATTTCGCCGAGGTCTCTGGCGTCAGTAAACTATAGTCCCAAAGCTATTGTGGCGGGTGGCGGTTTGGCGTAGTGGTACGCGTTGGTATCGATCAACGAGGTTAACCTACGCTGAGCCCGGTTAATACTGGGATAGGTGACCGTGTCCGGGTTCGACTCCCGGAGGCGGCACTTAATTCAGTATGTAACCAACCACCCAGGTCGACTCAGCCTTCTACCCTTCGTGGGACGGTAAAATGAGTACCAGCCAAAGGGCGGTGGTGCTCTGCGGCTGGGGAGTAAAGGCAGGCATGGTGTAATTTGATGGTAAAACTGTGTGATCCATGTCTGAGCGCATTAGAGGTAGTTACGACGATGCGCTATACAAATCGACGTATACTGTCGTATGGCGTTGTTTTCGTGATTTTATGTTTAGACGTTTTGATAGAATACCGACGTGACAGACGGAGAGACGGACGAACGGACAGACAGACAAACGACGCACAGACGGCCAAATTTCAGCCTTGTCGGTACATGCGTATACTGGCCTCCATGCGGGGCGAAAAACCGTCGAAAAACGGCGATTTTTACAAACTTTTCAAGTTTATGGGCTCCGATACCCACTCGTTTCCTGATCACGGCCAAGAGCGGACTGGACCCACGCCAAATTTCGCCTAGATCGGTTCGTCTCTGTATATTGTCGCACCTGCAGGGCTAGAAACCGCGATTATGACCAGATTTTGTACTTGGGGATTCTGTAATCACACAATTTTCGATTATGGCTAAATTTAACACGAGATAGTGTACGCATTATGTCATGTTGTGCCATGTCAAATTTAAGCCTGATCAATATAGGCCCATAATGTCGCTTATGTGGACGAAATACCACCAATTTGACCCCAATTTTTTAATATACGGGCTCCCCTTTACGTATCGCAGCCAAATTCGGCGTAGGAGAATAGACCGAGACCGGAAATGTACGCTGATATATGCCAAATTTCATCTGGATCCTTTTGTTCTGTCGCCGTTGAGGCGCGAAAAACCGTAATTATATACGCTAAATAAACAAGGCGTCGCCCTAACGGGACGTAACTGTACTGGCCCGCCGTGCAGTGTCGGCTACCGGACCGCTCACGTGCCCGGTAGCCGGTCCGCCCGCCCGCCTGTCGGCAGCGTTATAGACGAAGACAGGCGACGCCAGCAGACGACAGACGCCAGCGAGCAAAACAATACTGGCCCATTAGGCAGGTCAGTAATAATACATATTATTTGCTGTATGTTTTGAACGGAAATCTTACTTTGCTACGTGTGAGTTATTCCCTAAACCAATATGCAGGGTCACATGACTCCGTATTATTAAAAGCAATTTTGCTCACATTTCCAGAAATTGCTTTGTAACACTGTATAAATCATTGGTCGGATACTATATCATCATCATCATTATCATCATAATTCATCATCGTCTAGTTTACCCAATGGCGGACGTTGACGTTGCTACAAGAGTGCTCCATGTTTATGGGGTCTGTGCTCGATGATAGGCGGTTGCCAGACCAGTATTGAGCGGTGCCAGATCAGATTCAGCCGTCCGAAGCCAGGCGTGATGCGGTTGGCCAGACGGGCTGTTCCGGTCTTTTGGCAGAGGGGCCAAACTAGCCCCGAGGACGATCAGCACGTGTAATGTGGCCAAAGAACTTGAGACGGCTGATGTGGATAATGCCGGCGAGTGGTGGCTGGTCAGTACGTCTACGTCGGTAGACTTCTTCGTTGGAAATCCGGGCCCTTCAGAGAATCCGTAATATGCGACGTAGACAACACCACTGGTCGAATGCATCCATGCAGGTTCTTTATAAGAGGTCGAGTAGGGGACCAAGATTCTGCGCCGGAGAGGATGATACGAAGGATGAAGACCCGATAGATCATGTATGGAATGTGCTAGCCTAATAGCGTGTGTTGTGTTGTCCAAACAGAAAAGTGCACGTCGTTAAATTGGAGCGAGTGCAGAAGAGAGTCACTAGGTTAATTCCAGAACTGTCCAAAAAGTTAAAAACATATAGCAGTAAGTAATTAAGTAAGTATAGTTCTTTGTCAAACATTGACATGCGCAGAGTTTTAGATATAGTTGAAATAAAACATATAAAACAAGTTAAAGAACGAATGTAGATGAACAAAGTAGTGTCACAGTAACTGGCTAACGGGTTGCGGTAAGAACATTGTTGATAGATAGTTGTTGACAGCGATTGGTCAAAGGCGTTAAATCTACCAAAACTAATGTACAGACGATATCGTGGAGATGTGACATAACTACTTAAGATAATTAAAGATATATGCGATTCGGCATGCGTTCCTCATTTTGATTTCATGGAAATATTAGACGACTTTAACCTCATCAACACCAGCAACAATGTCGAAGCAACATTATCGAATGCTACAAAGTCGAATGTTGCTTCGACAAAGTCGAACGTTGCTTCGACGTTGTTGCTGGTGTGGACCGGGCTTTAGAGGAACAATGCAAACTTGTTCGGCATGACTGTAATTGTGACTTAAGGAAATATAACTTTACTAACCGGGTAATTTCTACATTGAACAGTTTGTTTGATTATGCGCTTTCTGATGTTAACACGTTTAAACGTCATTTAGATCAGGATTACAAAGCAGATCTCCATGGCATCGGAAACCGTAGTATTACAATAGTTATTTTGTGTATTAATAAAGTTGTATTTCAAAGTTATTTCTCGGATATACAGCCTAGAAGTCTGCTTCCGTTTCTGCACGTAATGTGACGCGATTTCGGTGCAATTTCACAGTAACGTTTGCATTTGGAGTTGAAATGACCTTTTTGTATTCTGTGTAGTAAACACGGCGATCTTTTTCGAAAAGAATTAGGCGTATAGTCTATACATAACAGCGATACGACGGAAGTTAATCAACAGCACGAATCGGCTTTTTCTGTTAAGTTTTTATTTTAAAAGGTACTAGGTGACTGTACCTTTTCGTTCGTCTGTGTTGACGGAAACGGTGTCCATTAGTTCATCAGCGTAGCCTATTGCCTGCGATCGCCGACTGCGAATTAAACTGTACATCTACCTTAAAAATCTCTTCCGATCTAGATAAAGCTTTTAGTCTTACACGCCGGACAGTCGCGTACATTTTTGGAAAGCTGTAATCGTGATTGAGGTCAGAACCACCATTCCATTATCATTATTTAACTCGCTCCAGTATACAGTAGCTACATCGTGTTTTATAAAATCGGAACCCCTTTGTATTTTGGCAATAACTTTTTCAAATGTAGATGGATTTCAATGAAAAATACACCAGTGTATTCGTTAGGAAATTTGCTTTCAGGGGATGTGGTTGCAGTTGCATATTTTATAATTATTCTTTGTATAGCGTTATAACACAGAGTGCTCGCAACAGTTCAGCGGCAGATTAATCAATTTTTGTTAGTATGAATCAGTTTCACACGATGTGTACGTATAGGCCTACTTCGGTGTATTTTTACGATCAACTTTATTCACTTTATTTTTGGCTATAATAGGCCTAACTCCCGTATTTCTTGGTGGATTATCACACTTTCTGATGGAAACGTGAACGAACACACTACAGAACATAAAATTTAAAACTTCGCCCTAAACTATGTCTTCAAGTGCGGCGGTGTTATCTGTAGTCCGTGATAACTGTGGCCGACCGCTTTCTGTAGGGCGTTTGATCGAACCGGTTGTAAGCAACTTTCGCTGACAGTCGTACAAAGTTCATCTTTTCTAGTTTTCTTAGGGAATTTCTTTCAAAGTCTTCGGACAGAAAAATCTTTTAGATTGCCTCAGGTCTTGGTCAAAACTTTGTCTTCAGACCTCAACATATTTAATTTCATTATACTATTATTATTACAAGCCATTGTAGCTTCACAACTCTGAAGCACATACACTAGTTACGTCTTCCCAAAAGTATATTTTCAACGTCCACCAAATCACAACTTATGGCGAAAAATTCAACCTTTTTCTGGCGAGGACACGGCAAGAATGCCACTCAAAATTCACCAAAACACTCCATTTCAAGTGAAAAAAAATCATTTTTTATGGAAAGGGGGCTATAGGCGTATTTCGAGTAACGTGCTGCCTCCTCGCGAATGACTGTATACCATAACTTTACAATAACTTCAAAATGATAACATATGCTAGAAGTGATAATCTATGTAAAATCGACACGCTTGATGTACCGTATATTCGGCAGTCTTAGGAGCGAAGACAAAATTAGTTTCAGTGAAGTATGTGATAAATGAAGAATTTTATACGAAACACCAAACGGATTCTGACGTGTGTGATATAGATATTGGAGTTCCGATAAATTGTATTATAGTCGCTGATATTAAGCGCTGTACTTTCGGCTTTCTGCTGCCTGTATCGGTGAAGCTAATATAAAACAATTACGCTGGATCATTCCAACTTATCCCTATATCGCGATACCACCGGATCATATTTGCATAACATTTATCAAGATTTGTTAAAACAAGCCCAGGACGACTCGGTTACCCCACGTGCAATAGACAACTGCTATAGTAAGATTGTTGAAGCTTTGAATGTTAGTGCTAACTTTGCTGTTCCTGCGTGCCCGAAAAACTTTTACAAGTTTTGGTGGGATCACAGCATGGATGAACTTAAACAAAATTCAGTGGCGTCCTGTAACATTTGGAGAGACATGGGTAGACCCCGTTCAGGACCGATATTTGACCACTATAGGAAAGATAAAGCTGCGTACCGCCACGAGATTCGCAACAAACAAAGACAAGAGAAAGAAATATATACTAATGAGCTGCACGAGGCCCTGCTCCAAAAACAAGATAAAACATTCTGGAAATGTTGGGGTCGTAAATTTGAGCGTAGCAGCCGTTCGATAAATCATGTCAACGGCGTTACTGATCATGCTGCTATAGCGGAGCATTTTGTGTCGCATTTCTCGCAGGCGTGCACGGTGAATACTGTAGCTGG
>Ga0209780_1001604_pt1 | contig 15121 bp, 9 predicted proteins | sample WorMetexBAHAMAS2_FD_187384 | JGI IMG/M metagenome (GOLD analysis project Ga0209780, IMG submission 187384) | Marine gutless worms symbiont microbial communities from Max Planck institute for Marine Microbiology, Germany - Inanidrilus exumae... | ecosystem: Host-associated > Annelida > Digestive... | reverse complement strand
GAAGCCAGCAGCACAGCAGATACTGCTGGCATGAGTCGACACAGGCTTGCGCCATATACTGTCAACTATCTCAAAACACTTCTAATACTTGTAGTTTCCGGTTCCTAATCAACTGAAACATACTTTTAAGACGTGTTTATTGTGCAGGCATTAACACATTGTGCAGACTGCATATTCGAATAGTTAACAACTCTGTTACTAAAGGCATTTTTTCTTAAATCCAGTCTAGGCCCATTCCATTTCCAGTCTGGAGGTCGTAGGAGGCGACTAGTGTTGTTGCGTTGGCAGGAATTTGCAACTCCATCGGTGGCAGTGTTTTTTGGACATGCCACCGAGGTGTCGTTGCCAGTGGCGCATGTCAATCAGTGTCAAAACTAGGGTTGTTAATTGATATCTGGATAGCCACTAGCCGCTGGCTGTTTTTGTTCTGCTTTAAAGTTGTACATGTAGTTCATTTATCTAGATGTGATATACTGCCTGACCTTTATGGGCATGCAGTATGCACCATGCATTGCCGGTCAGTCTGTCCTGTTCCCTTTTCATCACAGCTCATCACAATGCACACGTCGTTCAGTGCTGATCTGTCACCATGTACCGGCTGTTACAAACTTTTTATTGACATTGTGACATCGTACGGTGGTCTTGCAGCAGCAATGCCATAACGCCACCTAAATAATATTCATTTATACTACTACTACTACTACATCAAGCACCGCTGCCATTGCTAATAAGTCGACTGATTGCACTAGTAGTCCTAGGTACAAAATTATGTTGCTGCTACTCTGTTGTAGTCTAAAGCCATGAGCACAGTGCCCGACCGGACTCAGTTCAACTTAAGTGGTTGAGTTGAGTTGGGTCGGGCGCTGTGATCATGCTGTAAAACTACTCAACGCAATCTGCACTCTTGGTACCTATTCAAACCACTATGCCTATTCAGTGCACATGAAAGCATCCGCCTACATATCGCAAAACAGTGGAGTTTCACCAGATGAGCAGCAATCAGAAAGGCGTGAAGAACCGCCACTACATATGAAGCCTTATGAAGCAATACCAACTTACCGTAGGCCTCTCCTATTGGCAAAAAAGACGGTCTGTGCTGTGACAGAGAATGGAAACTGTCGTTTGCGAGTGGGGAAGCGGTCGTGCGAGGGGAGGGTGGGCAGTGTCGCCGACTCGCCGTGCATTTATGCGGGATCAAATGACTTGACATTTAGATGACTACCAATGCTGTGTGGAATAGTGAGGGGCAGCTTTTAGGAACCATCATCCAGAAAGACCGAGAACACTGTAAAACACCACGATGGGGGTGTTGGTTCAATGGTAGCCAACCACTGCGATGGCGGTGAACGTTCGGTGGTCGTAACAACACTAGAGATAATCCTGGGCAGGAAAAAGAGGGTTCGATGGTGCCTCTATAAACTGTGACTGTTGCTGACACCTTGATTAGCGGCATCGAGCTGTTGGCCATGCTGGAGTGGCTGAAGCAACTAGACTTGGCTGGCCAGTGGCTGGAGCAATACACAACACCAGTCAGGGCTAATCCAGACTGTAGGCCACGTCTAGAGAGGGCATGCTATAAGTACCCAACAAGCAGTTCACACCTACTAAACCCCACCTTCCCCACACATCACGCAGACATGTCACATACACCTACCAGTTCCCCTCCTCTGCCTGGGCATGTGCACTGGACCACTATATGGCCTCAGCACTGAGGTCCAGAGTAAGCTGGACCTCTGCCCACTATAACGAACGAACGCACGCCCTGGAACAGTGCTAGCCACCTGGGCAATGGGCGTATTATACTGCAACCTTTGCATTCTGTGCAAATAGCCCTATGGCGCTATAGTGCTGCATGCGTACCACCCCTGCAATAAATTGTGCTGAGTAGACTCACTGGAGGAAAACTGCCTTTGTCGTAAAAGCTCTGCCCAGCATTACAGCATCTGGCAAATTGAAATTACTGTAGCTTATTCCTCATAATTTTAGTGACAGCAAATACAACGCCCCTATTATGTGTGAGGATAGGACATGATACTACGTACTGGATGTTAGCAATTAGAATTGATCTGTGCATATAAATCCCAGCAAGTGGTCACAGTGGTGGTTGTCTGAGGCATATTTTAGTTTTAGGTTGTGCCTTTGTCTGGTATTTTCCAGACTTGGGCTGGCCATTGTGCCATTGTGCACGACGAACACAGGCACCCCATATATGATGCACCTTTACAGAAGGGTATGATACATATAAAATGGTGCCACTAAACTGCTGCTGATGGCACAGCCCCTAAAACACTTCCAGTCCGACTTTGGTATTTTCTTACCCAAAACTACTACTACTTGCGTTTAACGATCATTTTACAGGTAAACCTGGGTTAGCCAGTATCCCCTCGGGTCCTTCTTCACCTGTTCCAGAAGAGAACCTCTGAGGATTAGTGGAATGGGGTTTTTATTGACTAGATAATCTTTCCTGCCACGAAACCATCAGTGTCAAAGCACTGAAGGGAACACGAAGCACTAACCTTCATCAGTGGCTTGGCCTCATTCTTTCTTCATCCACAACTGGAGTACTGTTTGAAGGGGAGTTGCTCTGTTTATGCCAGATCTCCAGCTTACCTGTAAATGGGGTAGAAAATGCTATAAAGTACAGTTAGCATTTTGTAACTCATTTTGTGGACAAAAAAGCTTGCAGAACCTAGGGAATGCTTCATTATGATAGTCTTCTCACGTTATGGATTTGACTGTTGCAGGAAAGTTGTCAAGAAACACAAGCTATATGTCACGGAGCATACCAGTGCTTCAGTAGATGCTGCTGTGAACATCTTGCATCACTCATGCATAGTAGACATTGATGCATCATTTGTTATGTCAGATGCTGTTTTATTGGTGTTGACATACTGTGAGGTACTTTCTTTTGAAATACTGTTGCTACTTTACGGTTATGTTTGCTGTAACTTATGTGTTACATTAAGTTATAAATTTGTTAAGTTTTATGCCACGTATGGGCTCCAGGGCAGTAATGCTCTGTGATTTATGTGTTGATTTCGGTGCTATAAATGGTTTGTTTGTGTGTTTATGTAACTTCTTTCCTCATTTTCTTCGTGTCTTAAACGTTTTTCTTTCCTTATGATTTTTCTTACTTATTTACTTCCTTACTTGTTTACTTCATGACTAATCTATCTATTTCTTCCATAGTAGACCCATTCCATTTCCAGGCTGGAGGGCATAGGAGGCGACCAAAACTGGGTTTAGTTTTTAAGTCGACTCTTCAGAATCAACCTAATAAAGCCGGTCTCAAATGTCTATCTGTATATATGTACGTATGTATGTCCGTCCGTATGTACATACGTATGTATGTACATCCGTTAGTGTGTCCACAAAAAGTTTCTTCTATTTCAATGAAATTTGCATGTCAGTAGTGGTCGATGACTGATGCACGACGATGTGCAATATGACCCAATCCAAGGTCAAGGCCACAAGCCCTTGAAAGTTGGAAAACTGGCCATTTTCGAAAGCTATCTCCTCCGCCATTTACAATGGGAGCCGGCAAATGACCATGGATTCTTAAACTAGGGCACAATATCTAAATTTTGATCTGGCCAGATTTTTGTTATTTGTCCTAGTTTTTGTGTCACGTGACTTTGAACTTGGCAGAAACGTCAGTTGTGAAGAGTCGACCGTCAATCCCGTACGGGGCTAATTAATTTGTATTAATTTTATGCTGCGGCCCCCAGTGATCTCTCTGGAACGGCTGAAGCTAACGAACAATAACGAACTGTCGTCCTGTTTATATATATAATATATATATCATATGTATAATCGTCAAAGTTTGCACACAGTAGACCAGGTTAAGTCCTAGCTTTTGAATGAAAAACCACGCCTAAAAGGGGCGTGGTCAGGGTCACATGACCCATTTTTAATTTCGATGCCTGCAATCAACACCTACCAATTTTCCTCCTTTGTTTGGGCTGGCACATTGGACCGACATAAAGGTCGCAGCTCTGGGGTTCAGAGAAGGCTGGACCCTGCCCGCAATAACAAACGAACGAATGCCCGCAATCATATCTCCAGAACGGCTAAAGCGAGATGTGCCAAATTTTGTACGCAGTTAGAATATATCAAGTGTTAGTCATGTGATGACAAACTACCACCTAATGGGCGTCGTCAGGGTGCACGCAACTCGGTTTTTTAATTTTGGCCCCAATCATATCTTTGGAGTCGGTGAAGCTAAGCACTTTAAATATCGTGCGCTGATAGATATAGATGAATACTAGTGCATGCATGATAGATTACCCCCTAAGGGGATGTGTTCAGGGTCACGTTACCTATTTAAATTTTGGAAAATAAGTGATAATGTCTCGAATCGGTGCAAGATAGACACATAGTTGCAGTTTAAGACTAATAGGAAATCATATTAGGTCTATCAAATGGCACGATTACGAGTGACCTTTAATGACGTTGAAGGTCACTTTTGCTGTTTGAAGCCTTTGTGTTTATCCGCCGCAGTGGTTTGCGTCTATGATGGTGCATTGGCGATGTAATATGCAGTGTCATCAACAACACTGGTGGTAGTCGACATTGGTTGATTATAGTTATAGTCCAGTTGACATTAACAAGATTATTATACGAAAGTCTGTTGACGACACACACGGCATTGCATGCTCGCTGTGAGTAGTTGTGCCTAGTGCAACGATTCATGTACAAAAGTAAAAACTATGCAGGTAGCGGAATAAAATGTGGCAGTTGCTGAAAGTCCTCAGACTGACACATGATCTGTTTGCATTATTCGTATAACAGTAGAACAACATTTCAACTGAATAGAACTGAGAATGTCACGCGGGTCTCTCGGTGATAGCTGAGCTTTTTGTTGAGATTCAGCGAGATATTGGTCGAAAATGGTGGATTTGAACTTACCCCACCTCTATTTGGCGCCCTTGTTGGGAGTGACCCTGTCAGAATTTCGCCGAGATCTTTAGCGGCAGAAAACTAGAGTCACTGGGCTGTCATATGACGTTGTTTGTGTGATCCTGCGTTTAGCCATTTTGGTACAGTGCCGGCTTGTGACAGACATACAGACGGACAAACACATGACAACAGCATATACAGCGCTAGCATAGCGTCGCACATTTAAAAGTAGTGTGTGTTCTGTCTTACCACTCCTTAGTTGATAATCTAAAATGCTGCCGGTGCCCTGTACGGGCTCCGGGGCAGTAATCCACCATGATTCATGTGTTGACTTCGGCATTATATAAATTGTTTGTTTGTGTGTTTGCTTAACTTCCTTTTTTCACTTGCTTTCTTCTTTTCTCATGCTTTCTTTCTTACTTATTTACCTCCTTACTCGTTTACTGCCTAATTTATCTATCTGCTCCTTCCAGAATAGAACTATTCCATTTCCAGGCCGGAGGTCATAGGAGGCGACCAAGGCTGGCTTTAGTTTTATTTTGTTAATGATATGTTGTAGTAGGCCTATATTTTGTTGTGGATGCATGTTAGCTTTTGTTGTGTTTGTTTCAGTTTTCCAGTACTAAGCCAAGAGATTGGCTGGGAAGAACGTCTCCAAAATGACCTATTTTGTGTCGGGTTACTATGTAAAACCTTAACTCAATCAGTCAATCCCCTCAGTTTTCTTCCTGCATTTGTTGCAGATGAAAACAAATTATTAGCCTGTCATATATTCACAGTAGAACTCCTGAGGGAAGATGCATTGCTGTCATTATGCAGGCACTGTGGCGTCAGTACCTTTTGTAATGAAATAGCAATTGTTTGATTTGTGTGACTGACGTGCAGGGAGGCAGTATGAGTGCACTAATTAAAAGAGCTCGTGAATATGATGAAATACTGAATGAGTTAGAAGTTGCTGATTGGCTTATTCACATTACACTGGCATTGCAACATTTGCATTCCAAGTATGAATCTGTTTGTTAAGCAGTCTGTACATAATGTGCTGTTAAATCACCTAGTAAATATACCTTTATATATACTTTACATTCATTTTATTTTTGTTGAATGCAGTGACTTTCTGGAATTGGACAACAAAAGCGATTTTTGTTCTTTGTGCAAACAGTTTGAAAATTTGTTATCATTGTAGAATGACAATGAAAATTTTTAGGTGGACTTTTAAGATTAAGTTGTTTTGAAGGCATTGAGTAAGCAAACTGTTGACATGACAAACTAATTAAAAGCAATTGTCTGTGATGTTATTGGTCTATTATAAACTTGTTTGTTTGGATCTGTAAGGTATCCTGTTTGCTTTGCTTTTAGAGGTCTTGTATATGGTCATTTGAATCCAAAGTAAGTACGAAGTGCATTTCTGAAATATAAATGTATTTTAAGTGTATGTTGTAAGAGCAGTAATTATAATGCTGTTGACCAGACTAGGCTTGGCTATCGCTGGGGGACGACACGACACTCTACACCCGCTGAAATCTTGTCAAATACTGCACAACTGTAAAAAAGTCTCCTTTGAAAAGGCATGTAAGGTCACTCATGGCTCTAATCCATAGTAATGGCGTCTTTTATTTTTGAAATATTACCACTTTGATAGTGTTCATAACATCATGTGACCTTGAGAAGTCCTTCCGCTTTAATACAACACCCGGCAGTAGGCTGGCATTACTTTTTGCCAGGCCTGCGGTTACTTTTCCAGCTGCAGAGCATCACCACCCCTTGGCCGGTACCAAGTTATACTGCTTGATGGCAGAGGCACATAGGTGTGAAAAACTTGCCCAATGTTGTTATGCAGCTTTTGCCCGGAGTAGGATTCGAACCCATGACCTGTTGATCACAAGTCCAAGGCTCTACCCATTGCATCTCTGTGCCACCTTTATGTGCCACAAGTCCAAACGATCTCTGCCTATCCAATATCGTGTATTAATCACTATAATGACTGGTTCTGGTCCAAACAGTATCTGAGCTGTTCACTTTTGTATCTGTATATTAAAGTAAATCAAAGTACCATCTGATCTTGCTCTGTTCAGTTTGTAACTTTACATCATGCCCCATTTTATGGGGCCAACTCTCACTGCTATGCCTCACATGATGTTGTGTACATACTTTGCCTTTCAGTTTAAAAGAAAATCATTTCCCGGTTAATATGAATGTCTTTGTGAAAGTTTTTCCTTATACTTTTGATCCTTGCTGTCACTACCAAATCACACCATTCGTCTGCATTCGACATGTCACCTAGGTTAAACAAATGGTCAGAGAATTTTGACGAGAGGCTGCATCGTGGGGGGGGGCAATATTTCTCGGGGAAAAATCTATTGTATTTCTAATGTAGTGTGACACTGGCAAGTTGGGAGCAATGCAGTTGGCTGCAGAGGTCGCTCTGATGCTGTTATTCATTTTTTGCTGCATACACCACAGCGGTGACTCCCGATGTTTTTCAGTAAACTAGCTACCCAAATTGTCCATTCCCCACGGGGGATCTGTATCCCATCTGACACGTGGTTTATTGGGCCGTATCAGTATACCCTCCAATCAGCACCTCGATCAGCAGTTCGTGCAGGGCTCACGAACGTGACCAACAGATCGCAACAGACAGACTACGTTAATTTGTCTGTAGCAATAGGCTGCAAGTTATGCACTGTAGTAGTGTTGAGTCTTGTGAGTTTACTAATTATGAGAATTACCCGTGTATCATTTAGATGTGACTGCTAGTGCAGATGCTTATGAACCAATTTTTATTTTATTATTATAATGATATTGCTGTAAGGATTTTCTGTGTGGATGAAATATTTGCAAAGGAACATACTGTTGAACAACAACTGTGCAAAGTTGTCCAGTGCAAAGCTGTTGTTTTGGTCAGTTTTTACTTTATATTTCTGATTTTTTGCTGAATAAGGGCCGTTTTTTCCACCGCAAATTAATCTTCCATTAACGTTAATGGGAGATTAACCCCTGCTAATTAAGGGAAGTTAATCTTCCATTAATGTTAACGGAAGATTAGTGTGCGGTTGAAAAACCAGTCCATAGTCTGTACAACTAAACTGGTTGTCTACAATGTTTCATTTTGTTTTATTTAATGTTTAGTGTGACAAAGTCAGTTATATCTTAAATTAATATGACTTCCTGGCATAACGTACTGGTTGGCTGTTAATAATAAACTAGCGCTATTGAGTGCCAGACAATTTATATGTTGAGCTAAATTTGTATCATTTGAATTAAGTCGATGTGTCAGATGTGCTGCTGAGACTTAAACTGCATCCGTGATATGTTATGCACGGCATCTCACAGCTGGAAACGGTAAGCTAACGTAATGTTATTGTTGTGGGATTGATGCATCCATTGTGTTTCATGTTTAATGCACGTGCAGGGAGCTGGAGAAATTGCAACGAGCAAGAATGCCTGACGGCGATTGCTGCCCAAAGACTGTAGCGATACACAATACGGCACCATTCTTAAGTCCACGGCTGTTGGCAGCTTCGTCGGAGTGTCTGTTGCCTTCACCTGCCGATGACATGTGGTGAATTACTCTCTCAACTTCTGTAACTGCCTTGATTCACAGCTGATTCACTAGTTAAAGATGCATTGTGACATAGGAAGCTGGTTGGTTAAGTTGTTCTATACTGAGATTTACTGCACATTTGTGTTTAATCCTAGGCTGTGTATAAAAATTGCTCAGAAACTTATTTTCTGAATGTTTATTCGTACTAGTGCTGCACGATATGTTCGTTCCCTCGTTCATTATTGTGAGCAGAGGTCCGGCCTACTCTATTGCTGAGACCTCATAGTGGTCCAGTGTGCGTGCCCAAGGAGAGGAGGGATATGGGTAGGTGTGTGCTGGTGTATGCATGACGTGTAGGGTAAGGAGGGATACGTAGGAAATAAGCAGCTTGTCAGGTATTTATAGCATGCCCGTGCCCCCTCTAGACGTGGCCTACAGTCTGGCTTAGCGCTGACTGGCGCTGTGTGTTATGCCTTTCAGCTCAAGCCACTCTGGCACAGCTAACAACCTTGATGCTGCTAATCAATGCATCAGCAAAGGTCATAGATTATAGAGGACACCGTCGAACCCTCTTTTGCTACCAGGGATTTATATTCCTGTTCATTGTGTGCGTAGGAATTATTTGAAATAATTCTTTGGTGGAGAGCGGACTCACCCGGACCGAGCTTTTAACTCCGGCTCCTGAGGTGAGTCATGCTCCACTGCACATGGCGCCCGAGTGCATTAACCACTGAGCTACATGGGCAGAGTTATGCTGCTGCATGACACAATGAAAAATTTTTTGATACTGTTCCATTTGTTTCATGTGGATGAATCGATTTTGCGATTCGATTCAATTCAAAAACAAGCCGTGTCAGACTCAAAAGGGACCAAACTGTCAATTATCCTCCACGTGTTCCCGTCTCAAGAGATGTTTCTCAGTCTCACGGTGGAGTGGACGACATTGTTCAATGACAGACTCACTTAGGTACAATTAACATAACATCATTTCACAAAAGTATGGTGAGTAAATAAATGATGACAACGCCGAGTCTGGCAGTGCTGCTACTGCACCTTAAACAAATTGGGAAATCAATTTGAATCACGAATCGTGTGCCTTTAATACATGCAGATGCTAGTACTTGCCAGTGTTTCTGAATGGTTGCCGACCACGGTTAGAAATCTGAGACTTTTAACTGTTTTACTGTTCGTTGTTATCGTTTCAGCCACATTATTGAACATACTTTTATCAGTATCATCAGTGATATATGATGTAGACAACATTTATTGATTTTTTTTCTGCCAAAATCAGCACTCCACAGTAACAGTAGACTGATTTCCAGTGCCTCAGCACATATTCTACAAGGCTGCACTGATGGCATGCGACTATCTGCAAAGTGACAGATCGGAATATTTAACTGTCCCCGTTCACCCCATTGGAGTTGTACAGACTATATTCTGTAGAACATGGCGACATGATTTTGCTGCGAATATGTAGCGGTAGTTTCATACATCGCAGTTTCCATTCATCTGCATCAACTGTATGGGAACATCTTCCATCTGAACTGAAAGACGTTGATATAAGTGAACACGGTTCACGGCTGACCGCAAGAGTGGCCTGCATAATGTAGCATGTGCCTCTCAGTACTTTGTTGAAGAGACATTGTATAAATTGGCATTTTACTTGATTTGATTGATTATCACTAATCAGCCTGTATTATGCTAATGGATATATTTATTCTTAATGATTTCTTCTATTTTCAATAACTAACGAAATTACTGTCAGTTTTGGACGTTACATGTTGTTATAATAACTACTGGGAAGTGTCACTATATTGGCACTTAAACGATTAACATGTTGCTGTTGTAGGGCACTTGGCTGTTGCCTCTATCAGATGTGCAGTAGACAAGAACTGTTTCCTGTCATACGTCCAGAGAAAGTCTCCACTGTAGACGAAGAAATAACTCTTCCACAGTTTCCAGAGCAGTTTTCCACTGAGCTGGCGGCTGTATGGCTCAGGTGCATATCAATTTTCAGTGATAATGCAGCAGCGGTAATATTGAACATTTTGTACAGTGATAATGTTTCATGGTCTTGTGACACAAAGTCAGTGCTGTCCGCAAGTTTGGCTGACATGTTCTGGAAGTTTTCTGCAGCAGTTTATGGATTTTTGAGTCTTCTCCATTCAATTAATCTTTCATTTTTCCCTTTTTTGCTGTGACAGTGTTGGTTGGGCGACAGACAGGTACAACCCGGAGTAATAAAAAATTGAGTGAGATCTTTAAAAGGTAGAGGCTTCCCATACTCGTTACTGAGTGTTGGGCTCTGAGCTGATCCCGGTGTACAGGCAGTCAGCCCGCAGGTGACTATTTAATGTAGCAGTAGTGATAAAGCAAAAGTACCATGTTAATCAGAAAACCGACTGATGCATTATTCACAATAGTCACCACTGGAAATGGATAATTTTCAAACAAGAGTCCCTTTCCATGAGGGTTCCACATTTGTTTCTGGCAGCCAGTACTACCATATATACCTGATAAGTCGTCCACGCGGCAGTAGGCTGCGATTACTTTCCGCCAAGCCTGCAGTTACCTTCCCAGCCATAGAGCATCACCGCCCCTTGGCCAGTACTATGTTATACTGCTTGGTGACAGAGGCACATAGGCGTGAACAACTTGCCTAGGTTGTTACGCAGCTTTACCCTGAATAGGATCATGTGAACCCACGACCTGTTGATCACAAGTCCAGTGCTCTACCAGTTATGCCAAATTGTTTTGAGATCATTAGTTGAAGCTATTCAAGAAGTACTGTGATATTTGCATTGACTGTTGAAAAGATAGTTTTGTAATCATGCATAGCTCAGAGAAAACTGCATATTCAGCAGATGATAGCATCGCTGGCGTGTACTGCGTGGTTTGGAAAACACTTTCTGTTTAAGAAGAGTTTTTCTCAGTTACTGTTACTGTTGTGAGAAATGACTGAACTACTTTCATGTGCATCACTTGTAGGTTACTGGAGAGAGATGAGACCAAGCGACTGTCAGCTACAGAATTACTGGAAACACACTACTTCACGTTACGTCGACAAGTATGACATCACAGTTATACACATTAGGCCTATACAGAACGGTTAGTTTAATCCAAAATCGAAACTGAAATGCAACGTTCATTAAGCACGTGCACTACGCGCAGACTGCAGGGCATAATTGATGACCTTAGAAGGACACGTCTGAGTCCGGCCGTCTGTGTACGCAGCTACACGTAAAGTAGCATTCTCACGGCACGGCCGTAACGCGTTATTCAGAGGTCAGACATCATTAGCCTAGTGGTTATGGCGTCGGACTTGTGACTCAATGGTCATGAGTTTGACCCACGGCTGCCACACTATCACTATCGGTCGGTTGGTACTGGGATGGGTGACTGTCTACGGACAGGCATGCCATCTCGGTATGTAACCAGCCACCCAGGTCAACTCAGCCTCTGTGGGATGGGGTGAGTACCGGCCAAAATGCAGTAATGCACTGGGGAATAAAGGCAGGATGACTCATTCCATTTGTGGATGAACGTGTCGATGACAGTTAAAACTGTATGATTTTCGTTAACACATGCCATTCTGAGCGCTTTAGAGGTTATTTATCACGAAAAGGCACACCACTATACGGATGTCCTGTCTTCAGCTTCACAGACAGTGACTGTTAACTGTGTCACTGCCTATATACTATTTATGCCTGCAGTGCTTTGACACTGCGGGTTTGTAGTCATTGAGTAAACTGAAGCTGTGAAGGATCTCTGCCTGCACAAAACTCACTCCAGAAATGCCAAGGGTTTTTCTTGAGACATTTTGGGCCAATAAAACTAAACCGAAATGTTAGTTTGTAATCCGACTGAAAGCAAACTCGGATGCTGTTGCATTAGAGTATAGACTGCACTTGGTAATCTAACACGTTCTGACACTGCCATGTTGTGTCTTGCTTGATGCCAGTCTTCGTGATAATTTTCGTACAATAGAGCTCAGCCACTGCATGATATTGCACAGTATACTGGGTGGACCAAAAAGTAAGCTACATGTTTTTTTACTCTGATTTCATTAATAATGCTAAACAATGATATTTGGATATGTTCGTGAATCATATAGATTCAAATCGTTTGTACTGTTAAATATTCTATATTAGCAGAGATCGGGATGAGTCAACACTTGTACTTCATTGTATAAATTATGAATAATGTTTAGAAAGACGGTTGGGGTGATATCCCCTGTTGCTTAGTGTGAACGTCCTTTAACTTGAACTTTTCGTTCCTTCAGCCTCTTCTTTTTATTTTTTCCAGGTTTTTACTTTTAATTTGCCTTCAGCCCTTCAACACTGTTGGATGGGCATCAGAAGAGCATTCAGCCGTTTGCTGAGAAGTCTGTAACGGCTTGCTTTTTGTTGGCCCCCTGTGTACATTCTAGCATAACGGTAACATGGACAGGTTTATACAGATTTTAGTCAGTGTATAGTCCCATCAGTTGCGTGTATTTACAGAGTGCTGAAGCTGGTCTGATGTCGTGCTTGGACAGTGACAGTCACAGCGCACAGCATTCTCCCTCTGGTGAACGGCACAGGTGACTTGTTTCTGCAGTACAGTTATCATATACAGTAAAACTTCGTTAGAACGGACCCGATTATAACAGACACTCGCTTAATGCAGACTTTCTGGTCCTGCCTGAGTTTCTATTAATTTCAATGTGTGATAAATCGATAATACGGTTAAAATGGACTCCAATAGTATGGACTTTCGTTTATTACAGACTAGTTTGTCGGTCCAAATATTAGAGACAACGCTGGATACAACAGACACATTGAGATCACGACTACTACCGGCGTGCTTACGCAACCGTGACGGCCGTCTGGCCGACAGAACGGCCGTCGTTGCGTCGTGATTGTGTAATCCGGGTCACGTGACCAGTTTATAAATTTGGGGGCCTTATTTTTTGAATGGGTGAAGTTAGACATTTCACATTTGGTGTGCAGACTGATAGATTACACTGAGTGTGTCACGTCACCTTTGTGTGTCTGTTATTCGTCACCATATCTCAAAAACCGATGCAGCTAGGATCAGCAAGACTGACATAGAAATGTTCCACAATGAGTCCTGGAAACACATTTATTTTGGTGTCAAAAGGTCATTGTCATCAGTAACAAAAACACTGCCGGCGTGGATCTTTGCACTCTTGTGAGTGCTGGCTCTTCTAGAGTTTCCATCTGACCTCTGAATTCGTTGTCATATATGAATGTATATGTACCAACAACCAACAGTATGTGCTGGAAGTACTGCATTTCAGTATCTTTCCATAGCTTGTGTATACATGGTATGACATGCCGTCAGTGACATGCCTGTCAGCCATATTTTGCAATGAAACTGGTTTGGCAAATATTTTAAGGCACAACTATTAGTGCATTGTCGTGCACTCTTATTCACTAGACTGATAAATAAGAATGTTTGGTGGTCAAAACCGTGAAGACAGTGCAACATTGTACAGCATCGCGGCAAATGACGACGTCATTATAAGCGACGATGAGGTGGACAAGAGTGATGGAGACGAGACGTTTCTGACACTCGACGACATTGACGAACTGCTCAAGTCACCATCGACATAACATAACTACACATTCCTTTAGTTCCGTTCTCACTGTGATATTGATGTCTGTGCCATTTTGTGTGGCTTTGTGCAACATCTGTAGATATTCGGCTATTTATTCTATACGGTTTAGTTCATTGTGAGCACGCTTGTTGATATTGTTCATGTAATAAACTAATATTTTAAAACTAGAACTAAAACTGCATCCATTGTTATGCTGCATGTGTTACTGAGGCAAACAAATTTAGAATCCAGTGTTGCATTCGCAGTTCATTCAGTGTTGCTTTAAAAACTGTGTACTAGTAAATGTAAAAGTATAACTTACAACAAAACGACTGCTGCAAACGTTCAAAACGTTCTTGTTTACTTAAATAAAAGCTTCAACAAATTTTTATTAACATTTACAAATGCCAGTCTGCATAGTGTATACCTACTATCTAAGGTGGCGGTTTAGCATTTCGTTAACAGCGTTGGGTGCATCAACAAAGTTACTCTACATTAAGCCCAGTTAGTACTGGGATGGGTGGGCATACCACCTCTGTATGTAACCAACCACCCAGCCAATTGAACCTTCTACCCTCAGCTGGACTGGAAATGGCGGTGATGATCTGTGGCTGGTGAGTAAAGGCAGGTAATGGTGGGTATGAATTTTTCCACTTGTGGATAAACGTCTGGGTGGCAGGTTAACACATGCCATACCTGCCATACCTAAGTGCTTTAGATAGATCGAGTTAAGGTTCTTGCATCCCACCCGACACAAAATAGGTCATTGTGTAGACGTTCTCTTAGCTACAGTGGCGCATCCACGAGGGACAGGGAGGACGTGTCCCCCAGATTTCAGGCTGGGACAGTCATGCAAAAGTCTCCCCCACTTTGTGTCACAAATGCCTAGAAAAGCTGCCACCAGCACTGACAGAGCAATTGACACCCAACAGCCGCAATAGGTGAAAGTGAAGACGTCGGATAGATGGTGTTCAACTGCATTAAAATTAGCTCCCAGAATGCACCAAAACTTGCCATTTTGAGCTCAAATCTAAACAAAATTATGGGGAGGGGCACAGACTCCCCATACCCCACCC